>Ga0272449_1000080_pt1 | contig 128531 bp, 98 predicted proteins | sample YNPCB0241_FD_198679 | JGI IMG/M metagenome (GOLD analysis project Ga0272449, IMG submission 198679) | Hot spring sediment microbial communities from Yellowstone National Park, WY, United States - YNP-CB-024-1 | ecosystem: Environmental > Aquatic > Thermal springs > Hot (42-90C) > Sediment...
GGAGGGCGGGCGTCCCAGCGAAGCTGGGAGTCTATGCCACCGTCACTCTCGTGTGTAATGTCCCCTTCCTGGGTCGCGGATTCTCAGTTTGTTTGCGTCGTGCGATATTTCATGGTGCCAGAGTTTCCTTCGTTGGGGGCGGAGCTCGGGTAAAACATGTCCTTGACTTTTCGTGTGCACTTCCATAATATTTTTGCGCCTTACCCGTTGGGGGTGTAGCTCAGTTGGGAGAGCGCTTGAATGGCATTCAAGAGGTCAGGGGTTCGATTCCCCTCACCTCCACTAGGGACATCAACTTGTTCATCGGTGTTGATATCTGTTCTGGGCGCTATGCACTCGCTCTCCTTATAGCAAAAGAATGGCATATCGCGTCGCTTCAAATCAGTGTCTATACTTCGTTGCCTTTGGCACTTCTACGACAATCGGAGCTTGCGTTCATTGATGTTCCGCTTGGCCTTAGCGAAACTCCAGTGCCTCGCACCTGCGACATCCTTCTTAGAAAGGCTCTCGGCAACAGGGGCTCGAGCGTCTTTTATGTGCCATGCAGAAAAGTCGTTTATGCCCCAAACCCTGAACTTGAGCACCAAAATCTTACAGGAAAGAGGATTCAAAGACAGGCGCTTGGGCTTTTGCGAGCGATAAAGGAGGTGGACGAACTTGTGCGGGGCAACAAAGATTTATCCGAAAAACTGCTCGAATCCCACCCAGAACTTTGTTTTCAGATTCTAAACGAAGGTCGTGCCTTGCGCTTTCGAAAGAAGACTGAAGAGGGTGTGAACGAAAGAGTTTCGATACTCGAGAGATACGGACTCCAGCGTGACTACCTAGTACAAACGGCAAAGACAAAATCTGTCGCCCACGATTTCAACGATGCTGGATGTCTCGCTCTTTGCGCATTTCTTTCCTCAAAATACGGTATCTCAAGGATTCCCGAGACCGAAGAACGAGATAGTGCAGGTCTTAGAATGCAGGTGCATTTCCCCTCTCTGCCAGGGACTTAGCCCTTTATTACCCCCATGGGTCTTATCTTCACCACCTTCTTTGCAATCCCCGAGGAATGCACAACCTCGACGACATCCTCAACATCCTTATAGGCATCTGGCATCTCTTCAGCAAGGGTTTCTGAACCTGCGACCATTACCAAGATTCCTTTATCTTTCAGTTCCTTCTTTATGTCGCGCTTCTTTCCTTGTCTGATCGCCTCGTGTCTGGACAAGACCCTTCCAGCGCCATGACAACTGCTTGCGAAGGTGTCCTTCATCGCCTTTTCTGAGCCTACAAGCACATAAGAATACCTGCCCATGTCGCCCGGCACAAGAACTGGCTGTCCAACATGTTTATATGCGTCTGGCAATGCCTCGTGACCTGGTGGCAATGCCCTCGTTGCCCCTTTCCTGTGCACATAAAGCGTCACCTTCCTCCCCCCAACCTCGTGCACCTCTCTTTTAGCAATGTTGTGAGCCACATCATAGACTACCCTCAAGCCCATGTCGCGCCAAGACCTCCCAAGCACTTCTTCGAATGCACGGCGAACCTCGTCGCTTATGATCTGCCTGTTTGCAAATGCAAAGTTCGCTGCTGAAGCCATCGCCTGATAATACCTTTGCCCTTCGCTTGACTTTATCGGCGCACAGGCAAGTTGCCTGTCTGGCAAATAAATCCCAGCGTTTCTTGCTGCCTTGTCCATTATGGGGATGAAGTCCGTGCATATCTGGTGACCAAACCCCCTTGACCCAGTATGGATAGTCACAGTGACCTTGCCCTTTTCGAGCCCGAATGCATTCGCAACCTTTTCGTCATAGACCTCTTCAACAACACCTATCTCCACAAAATGATTGCCAGACCCTAAAGTTCCAAGTTGCTTTCTGCCCCTTTCGTATGCCTTGTCTGACACTACATCAAAACTAGCCCCTCTAATACAACCCTGTTCTTCCAAAAAAGCAAGGTCTTCTTCCACACCAAATCCTCTCTCCACAGCCCATCTTGCGCCTTTTTTGGACACTTCCGCCATCTCATGTTTACTTAGAGTCATTTCCTTCTGGTGAGAACCCACGCCAGTTGGAATCCATGCGAAAAGTGCCCGAACAAGGGCAGGCAGGCTATCTTTTATCTCGTCTGCTAAAAGGTCAGAACGCAGCAGTCGGACCCCACAGTTTATGTCATATCCAACCCCGCCTGGCGAAATAATGCCCTCATCTTCATCGAATGCAGCAACCCCCCCAATTGGAAATCCATAACCCCAATGAATGTCTGGCATTGCCAAAGATGCTCCTACAATGCCAGGCAATGTCGCCACATTCGCCACCTGCACAAGCGCAGCATCATCCATGCCCTTTTTCATCATGTTTTCGCTTACGAACACTATCCCATCAACCCTCATCGCCCCTGTTTTTGGGATCAATATCCTGTCCTTGTCTAGCCTTTCGAACTTTATAGTTTGGGTGCCTTTGGACATACTGCCTCCATCCTACACATCCATTAAAATTCTAACAAAAAGCTTGCCTTTTTTCCTTGAGACCTTTAGTCCATGCAAGGTTGGAGCCTTGAATATGACCCTTGGCTTGTGACGCTTTTCGTCGAACCTATCGCAAATAAAGACGACTTCCATGGTGCGGTCATCAGCCATTTTGGCTTCCACCCTTGCTGGGATTAGCGTCTCGGTGTCGAACATGAAAACCACTTCGGAGGCGACCTGAAATATAAGCATTTCCACATCATCGAAGGAAACCGTAATGACCTTCGTTGTTTGTGGTCTTAGATTTTCAAGCCCAAACATCGAGTCACTAAGCGCCATAACAGTCCCTTCAACAAGGGATTCAATGTCCTGTGCCTCGATATGGATCATGAAGTCAGCGGTGTGAGCAATTGTCTTGTAAGCGTACCTACGAGAGGTGTTATCGAGCATGAATAACCTCGCTAGGACTCAAGAATCTTATACTGAACTTGACATGGATGGCAAATGGTTGTTAGTATGTGACGATGATTGCTGGGATTCGCCAGTTTTGCGGTTTAGAACAAGGAGGCAAATATGGCGCGAACTGGTAAAACGGCACGGAAGGCAACGAAAAAGGTCGAGACATCTGATGGTTGGCTCAGGTTCAAGGTTAGCAAGAAGTTTTATTCCAAGGATGCCCTTTACGGAACAGCCTATGTATTCCTTGACAGATGCTATGTCCACCTCGATGTGGCTGATGAAGGGCATTATGTGGTCGCAATAAGACCGAAGCCCGAATTTACAAAACTAGACCTCAATGCGCTTGCAGGCGAGTTCGAAAACGAGTTGATAAATGAGGAGATGCGGATAAAACTTGCGAAGGAGACCATGGACCTGAGGACAAAGATAGTCGGTACAGCGATTGCTCAATCCATGCCACTGCCTTCCGAGGAAAAGCCTTCCAGCGCTCCTGAAGTGCCAGATTTCAAGGACCTCCCGCCAGAGGTTGTGAAGATATTGCAAGAGGAGGGAGAGGATCTAGACTTTTTAGAAGACCCCCTTGGTATTGCAGTGCCATGGGAGGAAAAATATGGGAAAGGGGAAAAAGGGGGTGATAAGAAATGAAACTGTTGTTCAATAAGTCGCTTTATTCGAAGACAGCTATTCGTGAGGCAATAAAGGGCTTCGAAGATTTTGCCAGGTTGAAACTGAAGACAGAGGGAAAGTATTTTGTGGTGGAAGGGGAACCTCTGGCTTCTGAGGTCGAGACAGAAGACTTGGAAGGTGAGTTTTGTAACTATTGTCTTGGGATGGTTGTGGCTGAGAGGGGGCAAAAGACATGAGTGCGACAAGGACCCAAAGAAACTATTTCAGATTCAGAAAGATTGGCGAGAAATATCTTGTCACAAATGACCATGGTGGATGGGTCTTTCTGGACCAAGAAGGTCTAAAAGGGCTTTTGCATGGTAAGATTGGCGAGGAAAATCCCCTTTTTGAGACTCTCAAAGAAAAAGGGTTCTTGATTGGCGAAGAGGATATCAAAAGGGTTGCAGGGGATTACGAAAGGAGGTATGCATATCTTTTCAGGGGTCCAATCCTTCACATCATCATTGTGACGCTGAGGTGCAACGAGGTCTGCAAATACTGCCATGCCAGCAGGGCGTCTATGCGCCAGACAGAGACAGATATGACGATTGCGACTTCTGAGAAGGTCGTGGATATGATAATGCGTTCCCCGTCTGATACAGTTACAATAGAGTTTCAGGGCGGGGAGCCCCTGGTGAACTTCCCTGTTGTCCAGCACATAACATCATACGCGCTTGAGAGGGCAAAGGCGGCAAAAAAGCGAGTCATGTTTACACTTGTGTCAAACCTCTCGCTTATGGACGATGAAAAACTGAAGTGGGTTCTGGACAATGGGATTCAGGTTTCGACCTCTTTGGATGGTCCTCAGGATCTGCACGACGAAAACAGGAAACTTTTGGGTTCCAGCGCATACGAGCATACGGTAAAGTGGATGCAAAGGATAAATCAAGCGTTCAAGGAAAAGGGGCTGGACGGAGACTTGTATCATGTTGAGGCACTGGCCACGATAACGAAGGAACATTTTGGGCGCGGGAAGGACCTTGTGGACGAATATATAAGGCAGGGGTGCAGGGCTATATTCCTTAGACCTTTGAATCCGTTCGGTTTTGCCAAGCATGTTGCCCATCGCCTTGGTTACACCGCGTCCGAGTTTTTGGATTTTTACAGGGAAACATTTGACTACATCGTAGAACGCAACTTGAAGGGTGATGAAATCCTTGAAAGGCTTGCTGCAATCTTCCTTACGAAAGTTTTGACCCCTGATGACCCGAACTACATGGATTTGCGCTCGCCGTGTGGTGCTGGGATTGGGCAGATTGCCTACAACTATGATGGCACGATCTTTACCTGTGACGAGGGGAGGATGGTTGCACAGATGGGTGATGAGGCGTTCAGGCTCGGAAGTGTCGAGAACATGGATCTGCGGGATGTTGTGACGCACGAAGTTACTAAAAGCCTAGCCCTGGCATCGTGTCTTGACGGCATCCCTGGGTGTGCCACATGTGCATACAAACCCTATTGTGGAATCTGCCCAGTCTATAACTACACAGAGCAGGGGAGCATTTTCCCCCAAAACCCAACGAACGAGAGATGCAAGATTTACATGGGCGTTCAGGACCATATTTTCAAGTACCTTATGGATGGCGACAGCCGCATCTTGGACCTGTTCAAGAGGTGGGTCGAGGTGAAAGAGCGCCCGGAGTATCTGCATGACTTCAGGCAAACCTGATCCAAGGTCTTACCCACTTCGAGCAATAATCAAACTTACCTATCGTTGTTCTAATCGCTGTAAGTTTTGTAGGGTTGATGACTATAGGGGGGTAGTGTCTGACCTTTCATTCAAAGATGTGCTAAAAAAGATTTCGCTTTGCAAGGAGATGGGGGTGCAAATGGTCTTGTTTTCTGGAGGGGAGCCCACCATAAGGCGAGACCTTCTCAAGATATGCAAGGCTTGCAAGGCGATGGGGCTTGCATTCGGGCTTATAACGAACGGACGGATGCTTTCATACGAAAGTTACAGAAAGGCTCTTTTGGACGCCGGGCTCGAATATGTCCACACATCCCTTCACGGCGCAAACGCTGAAACTCATAACGCTATTGTTCAGTCCCAGTCTTTTGAGGATGTGCTTATGGCGTTGGAGGGACTGAAAGGACAATGCGAACTCCATGTCAATACGGTGGTTGTTCGGCAGAACATAGAGCAACTCTTTGCAATCACAAAACTTCTTTGCAGGTTTGCTCCCCTAACTCACAAGATTTGCCTTGCAGAACCAAAAGGGCTTTTCCAAAGAAACAGGGAACATCTTGTTGTAAACCCTTTAGAGGCAGCGAATGAAGCCATCGAGACAGTTAGGAAGAGCAAGGAAATGTGCTTGCCGGTCGAGGTGGAGATCGAGGGCTTTCCCTTGTGTCAGGTTCCAGAAGGGCTTCAATCAGGCTTGAAAAGACACAACATCCAGTACATGAGCGAGGTCTTCGAGGATGAGTTCTTCGAGACTGACTATGGAGAGCGAGTCTATCTTGAGGTATGTCAGAGATGTCATAAAAGACAAAAGTGCCCTGGCGTTTACAAGGGATACACAGAACTTTTTGGCGATGAGGGTCTAAGACCTTTGTAGCCTGAACGCTCTGGATGTCTTTGTCATGCTATATTGCCTTTTAGTATTGTAAGGCGATTGCGTTCCATGTGCCCTGAATATAGATTTCTTGATGCAGTTGACATAAATGGTTTTTGCTTCTACACTTCAGAGGCATGATTGAGCTTCAGGCGAAAAGATGTTCGGAGACATTACAAGTACAAAGAAAAGACACACTAAGTTCATATTTGTAACTGGTGGAGTCGTATCGTCCATTGGCAAAGGGATAAGCGCTGCCTCGATCGCTGCGATCATGGAGGCAAGGGGGTTGAAGGTAACACTTGTGAAGCTCGACCCCTACCTAAATGTAGATCCCGGCACGATGAACCCATTCCAGCATGGTGAGGTCTTTGTAACGGACGACGGTGCAGAAACAGACTTAGATTTGGGACATTATGAAAGATTCACATCTGCCACGATGTCCAAACTGAACAATGTCACATCAGGTCAGGTTTACGAGGCAGTGATTTCAAGAGAAAGAAGGGGTGATTATCTTGGTGGAACTGTGCAGGTCATCCCCCACATCACAGACGAGATAAAGAACAGGATATTTCAGGCGGCGCAAGGGGCAGACCTTTGCATCGTCGAGGTAGGCGGGACAGTTGGAGACATAGAGGGGTTGCCATTTCTTGAGGCGATAAGACAGATGAAGGTCGAACTTGGCAGGCAAAATGCGGTGAATGTCCATGTTACCTATGTGCCGTATATCAGGACAGCGGGGGAACTAAAGACAAAGCCAACTCAGCACAGTGTCATGGCTTTAAGACAGATAGGAATTCAGCCTGACATCATCGTGTGCCGCTCGGATAGACCTATGCCACCAGAGGTGAAGCGCAAGATATCACTTTTCTGCAATGTCCCACCTGAAAATGTAATAAGTGCTCAGGACATGCCTTTTGTTTACGAAATTCCCATAGTATTTCATGAAGAAGGCATGGATGCCCGCATCGTGGACCTTTTAGGAATCTGGGCAAGAGAGACAAACCTTGAAGACTGGAAGGCGATAATCGAGAAACTGAGGTCTCCAAAGCATGAAGTCAAGATTGCGATCGTGGGTAAGTATGTTGACCTTGTTGAATCTTACAAGAGTTTGAGCGAAGCCTTGATGCACGGTGGGCTTGCGAACAATGCAAGAGTGAAGATAAGTTACATAGAGGCTGAGGACTTGGAAAAATGCGAGGATGTGGGGGCAGTTCTGGGTTCTGCGGATGGGATTCTCGTTCCCGGTGGCTTCGGAATCAGGGGCATCATGGGGAAGATTCTGGCAATCAAGTACGCAAGGGAAAACAAGAAGCCCTTTTTGGGGTTGTGCCTTGGAATGCAGCTCGCAGTCGTGGAGTTCGCAAGGAATGTTTGCGGGCTCGTTGGCGCTCATACAACCGAGGTTGACGAGAATACCCCATATCCTGTAGTTGCACTATTGCCATCGCAACGCACGGTCAAGACGAAAGGGGCGACAATGAGACTAGGTGCGTTTCCGTGTGAGCTTTTGGAAGGTAGCCTTGCACACCGCCTTTATGGAAAAAGGTTGATCTCTGAGAGGCACAGACATCGCTACGAAGTCAACAACCAGTATCTGGGAGCGCTTGTGGAGCATGGACTTGTGATTTCAGGCGTATATCTGGGCGAGTGGGCAGAAGGCAATGCCCCTTTACCAGACAAAAGAAATGGGCTTGTCGAGATGATTGAACTTAGAGACCATCCTTTCTTTTTGGCGTGTCAGTTCCATCCCGAGTACAAGTCTAGACCAAGGCAGCCACACCCGATTTTCAAGGGTTTTGTCTCTGCTGCACTTGAACAAGCCAAGGCAAGGGGAGGTGACTGATGACAAGGGCTCGAGTCAGGCTTTCGTGGGTTTTCTTTGGGGTTTTATTCTTCTTATCTGTCTTGCCTTGTGGCTGCAGAACTCGTTGCCCGATTGATGTGGACGAGACTTTCGCCAAGGCTTTGCGCATATGGCCAGGCATAGATATCCCGGATAGCATTGATGCCAAGTGTGACCCTGTGGACTGGAGGAGCTTTTCTTATCCACAGGATGTCAAAGTGCAGGTTACCATCTCTTTTGGAGACCTATTCAAAGCACATTCATGTGAAGGCGAGATTGGTTTGTACTCTTTTGAAGGCAATCTCCTAGACACAAGACCAGTCGTGCCCCAGACAAGGGTATATGAGTTCACATTCACCGCGCAAAAAGAGAAATCCTACTACCTTAAGATTTCTGCCAGAAAAGGCAAATCCGCATATGTTCTAAGGGCTGAGGTCTCACCTATTGACCCTTGCGCCTCGTGTCCGCCAGAACGCTGCTGTAAGGAAGCGGGCTTGTGCTGTGAACCTGGCACTGTGTGCAAAGGCAAGGAATGCGTGCCTGCGGATGTTTGCGATCCTCCATGCGGTCGGGGTTTTCTTTGTGTCATGGGGAGGTGCGAGGAGGCGTGCCCTCAGGGCTGCGGAAAAGGTTACTATTGCGATGAAGCAAGAAGGGCATGTGTGCCCACATCGCCAAAACAAAAACAGGTCATACCCGAAAAGCCGAAGGTCGAAACCCTTCCAAGATGTCCAGCAGGGAAAACATACAATCCTAAGACGGGGCAATGCGAGGGTGGAGGGTCGAACATAGTCGGCAAGGTCATAGAGGCAACCCAGACAGGAAAAGGGGTCGAAGTCATTATCAATCGGGGTTCTGATCATGGCGTCAGAAAAGGGCAGACAGCGACGGTCGGGGGGCACCAGTTTACTATTGGCACAGTCTCGGCAACCAGATGCAAGGCGACTATACCCAATGCATCAGCAGACGAACTGAAAGGGAAGACAGTGACCATATTCGGGGATTAGTCAAGGGCTTCCCCCTCTATCACAAAGTGCTCGGACGAGCATTAATAGCGATTCTTCCTCGATGGGCTTTGATAAGTATCCTTCTGGTGGAGGTACTTGTCTTCTAGTGGATATGAACCTCTTAAAATCATCAGATATGCCTGTGACGATTATGACAGGAATGTCCCTCATCTCTGGGCTTTCTTTTAGCCACCTGTAGAACCTTACCCCGCTTGTGTGAGGCATGGATATGTCGAGGGTTACGCAATCGGGTCTTTGTTCTAAAACCTTTTTCATTGCCTCCTCGCCGTCTGCTGCAGTTGCTGTTTCAAAACCATTGTCTTCAAGGATCGAACAGATGTAAGTGACCACATCAGGTTCATCGTCAACGACAAGGACTCTTTTTCTCATATGTTTCTCCTTGGCAAAATGACACTGAATCTGCTCCCTTCCTTTGGCGTAGAGTCAACCTCGATCCTTCCCTTGTGCCCAAGCGCAATCTTGTTTGCAATGAAAAGCCCTAACCCTGTTCCTTCGCACCCCTTAGACGAAAAGAAGAGCGTGAACGCCTTTTCCACCGTTTCCTTATCCATCCCTATTCCGTTATCTGAGACCCCGAAAACCACTTCTTCGTCGTGCGCTTCAGCACTTATCGTAACCTTGTGAGCATCCTTACTCTTGTCAACCCTGCATGCGTCTATGGCGTTTTCCACGAGATTCGATAGCATAGCCCTCAAGGCGTTTCTGTCACCTCTCATAATAATTGGGGTCTCGGGCATTCTGACTTCAATCTCTATCCCAAACTCCTTTGCCCGCATAGTTGCAGCCTCAGTAACCTCTCTTGTCAGTTCACATGCGTCAATATCTTCGAAACACAGTTCCCTCTCTTTTGCATAATAAAGTATGTCGCCTACAACCGCCTTTACCCTTTGCACATTTCTTTCCATCATCTGAAGCCCCTTTGAAACCCTCTGCATGTCATTTTTCTCGATTCCCGTTTTCAAAAGATATATCCCGCCATCGAGCCCTGTCAACAACCCTTTCAGTGAATGAGACACCGAACCTATAAGAAGTCCTATCTGTTCGAGCTTTCCTTGAAGTTCCCTCAAGGGGGTTATGTCAGTTGACATCTCCATCACACTTTCAACCTCGCCATCCTCGGACAAAATCGGCGCAGAATAGACTAGAACATGTCTTGTCTCACCCGTTACAGGGCAAACAACTTCCTCCCTGAAGTGGACCTCCTTGTCCTGGAAAGTCTCTTGAACCGCGCATGGAAAGCATTCCTCGCTTCTATGCTTGTAAACCTCATAACACAACCTGCCCACGCCATCGCCAAAAGCCTCTTTGTGCCTTCTGTTGGCTTCAATAATCTTCAATCCACGATCTTGCACGGATATGAAGCAAGGTGCCTCATCGAAGAGCAACCTGTATCTCGCCTCCCGTCTCCTTAGCTCTTCCTCGAGCCTTATCTGCTTTGTGATATCAATCGCCATCTCAACGACGAACTCTGGCATCCCCCCGGACTCGGTTATGGCTGCAGCGTGGATAAGCACTACCTTCTCTTCTCCTGCTTTGTTCACGACCTTGCATTCACCCGTGTGGCACACCCCATCTTCAAACGATGCCTGAACAGGGCAGTAATCACAAACCTCTGATTTCCTTTTATACACCTGATAGCACTTTTTGCCCTCGAACTCCCCAAACTCGGAAACGAACCTCCTGTTTGCACTGACCAGATTCATATCCCTGTCCTGAACTGTTACATAGCATGGAAGGCAATCAAAGACAGATGCCAGGCTAAAGCCACCACTGAGCTTCAGGCCCTTCACGCTCTTCTAGCCCTCCTTTGTTTCGAGCTCCAGTATCTTCCTGCAGTTTCTAATAAGTGTCTCCTCGTCAACAGGCTTGTCAAGATAGCCTTCAGGCGGAATCACATCCTTGTCATAGATGAGCCTTCTAAGCTCTGGTCTTCCTGTTATAACCAGAACCTTTGTCCCTCTGGTCTTTTCATCTTTCCTGATTGCCTCGAAAACCACACCCCCGTCCTTACCTGGCATTGAGAGATCAAGTGTCACCAGGTCAAACTTCGAAGTCCCTAACAACTCAAGTCCTTTGTCCGCATCGTACGCTACAAGAACTTCTGCACCATTGTCTTCGAGCACGGTCTTGAGAAAAGCAACAGCATCTTCTTCGTCGTCTATAACCAAAATCCTTTTTCCCTTCAACGGCAATGCCTTCACAACTTCTGGAACGAGCACAGCGACCTTCTTTTCGACGACAATAGCGTTTGCGACAAGGTTCACTATCTGTGTTACCTTCATACCAAGTTTGTAGTGCCTTATTACATCGGTTAGTCCATCCACACAGTTGTGACAGGATGTAACGACCCACTTTGCCCCTGTTGCCTTCAGTTGATCCGCTTTTATTTTAGCGGATTTTAGCCTCCTCGGGGTGTATTCAGCCATTGACATTGCCCCCCCGCCCCCAGTACAGCAAAAGTTCTCTGCCCTGTTTGGATACATCTCCCTGAAATCAGTACACACAAGCCTCAAAAGTTCTCTCGGCTCTTCGAACATCCCGCAAGACCTGGCGTTGTTGCATGAATCATGATAGGTCACTGGCTCTTTATTCCTTGAGGGGTCGACCTTTATCCTCCCTTCCTTTATATACCTCAGCATCGTTATTACCGATGATTCCATAATAAAGGGCACTTTCATCTTTGCCCAGTTAGGGCCCTCGCATACAGTTGACCTGTATCCATGCCCGCATTCCGACACAACAAGCCTCTTTCCTCTCAGGCGAATGACCTGTTCGAACAACCTCCTAACTACGGCTGCCCCAAGCTCATCATCCCCAGAGAAAAGTCCAAAGTTCGTCATGTCCCAGCCTTCACTTGGCATTGTCCAGTTTTCCCTTGCGACATAGAATATCTTCGCAGCATCGGAGATCGTCCTTGGGTCGTATTTCACCTCCCTTGGGTTTATTGCATACACAACCTCGCAGTCTTCTTTGTCGATAGGGATCCTTGCATCCTTGTCTTTCATCTCGGCTTCCAGCTCATCTGAAAGCCATTCAAGAGTTTCAATATAGTCCTCCTTCAGAACCCCCATCTGATTGCCTATCTCCCACTGGTCCTAGCTTACTACCGCCACCCCTTCTGGCATGATTCCAACAGATACCAGAAGACCCCTCGCAAGCCTGTTTGCTGTCGCAAAGTCAACCCCCATGGGGCAGTTTAGGGAACACCGTCTGCAGTTCGTGCACTTGCCAAACACTGTGTCTTTTATTTCCTCCAGTTCCTCATCGCTGAACACGCTTTTAGCCCCAACCCAGAACGGCAATACGCACCCTGTCCAGTCATAATGCCTCTTGAATAGTTTTCTCAATATGTCTGCCTTATATGCTGGTGCGTATGTAGGGTCATCTGGATTGGTAAGAACATAGTGGCAAGATTCCGTGCACATACCGCAGTGCACGCAAGCAAGAAGACTCGAAGCTACATGCCTGTTCACCCTCTGACCCAACAACTCGATTACTTTTTGGGCTTTCCATGATATGCTCATCTGTTCGCCTCCCCAACGGTGGGCCAATGAGACGGAATCGGGAAAACACCTCTGTGCCCCATCGTCCTTCCAAGATAGAACCGAGCGATTGGATAATATAGATAGTGAGATATCTTGCTGAATGGGACATAGACAAGGAAAAATGCGGTAACGATGAAGTACGCAACGAGGATGTCGTGGAGGTCTTCAGTGTTCGGCGCAACGATCGCGCCCAAGAAAAGCCACGCGCTCAAAAGAGCGACTGAAAAGTAGTCATCAGGTGAGCTTATGGCACGCATGGTCTTGTCTATGACCCTCCGCAAAAAGCGATACACACCAATGATCCCAGCAATAGTACACAAAGCCTGAATGAGCCTTACAACTGAGGCATTTTTGAGCGTCTCTGGGGCGTAAGGGATTAGGAATGACAGCGTGATACAGGCAGCGACACCCAAGTGAAAGAATGCAAACTGTGCGTACATCCATGGCTTTTTTCGATATGACTCCATATGCCATGGAAGTGCGATAATTGCCAAAGAGTACATAACTCCAAGTGTTTTCCCAGTTTTTTGAGAACCTGTGGGTGGCTGAAGTTCAGTTGTCTTCTTGAATCTCTTGAAAAACCACAGAAGACGCGTTACATACACAACGCCCATAAAAACAAGTGCGAACTCTTGAAGCGGGTGCTCAACAAAATGAAGCAAAGGACTCATCGTTCCACCTGCCTTGAAACTCTGACTTCACCTGGCGCCTCGGATACAGCCTCTTGGGATGCGCAAAGACCCAAGTCCTTCGACGCCGACAGAAACGCCTCAAACTCCCTGCTGTCGTTTAGACAAACTACCACAACCTCTGGCTTCTCGTGCGCCCTCAAATGTGCGCTTATCTCTGAAATCATCACCCTCGCACACATGTCCAGCGGAACCTTGTAAAACCCAGCGCCCATCGCGGGGAATACGACCTTGCCGAACCCTTTTTCTACTGCGGTCATAAGGCAGTTGCGCATTGTTCTTCTTAGCTTTTCTTCTGTTTCAGGCTCGAAGAACCTTGGACCAACTGCATGAATGATAAACTTCGCCTTGAGGTTGCCCGCGCCAGTGACGACAACATCGCATGTTTGAAGTGGTGTTTTTATATTGTCGAGTTCCTTCTGGATGGTCGGTCCGCCTCGAACACTGATGGCACCTCCAAAGCCAGAGCCAAGTTTTAGGTCATGCCTCGCATAATACACAATGGCATCGGCATCAAGAAGCGTGTAGTCTCCCCGCTCCAGCACCAGGCTTCTTCTGTCAATCTTGAACTCTTTTCTCATCGTCCAGTATGTCTCTTGCATCTATCAAGTCCATTATATCCATAAAATCACTAGCCATTATATCCAATGTAACTAAGCACATGTATGTTAGAACGACACAAGACTGACCAATGTCAACAATGGGTCAGCAGGAAGCTAGAGCCAAGCATCCTTTGGTAAGTTACATGCAGCCAACGGGCGGGAAGCACTGCTGGTCAGGCCGACAGATGTATGTGGATGAGCACTCGCCTGTGTTTGTGTTGCAGGTGTCTTCAGTGCACAAAGAGTCGTCTGCGCAATCCTCGTCGGACTGGCATCCTGTGCACCCCTGGATTGGGTCATGCGCACACCCAGTAGGCTCCACACAGTAATCCAATGTGCACGGATTCCCGTCTCCACATAGCACTTCAACTCTCGCACATTCTCCTGTCCTTGGGTCGCACCCCTCCAGTGTGCAAACAAGACCGTCGTCCTGGCATTGGATGAAGTCGTGCACGCATCCCTGTCCAGGGACACAAGAATCTGTGGTGCATAGGTCGTGGTCATCGCAATCTACTGGGGGATGGATGCACTGTCCGCTTTGAGGATCGCAGAGGTCCTGAGTACATATGTCATTGTCAGAGCAATCCTTCTGGAGATGCAGGCAACCAAACCCCTCGATGCACTGGTCTTCGGTGCAAGCATCACCGTCGTTGCAGGTTTCTGGGCGGGTCTTACATTCCCCTGTAGTAGGTTCACAATAATCACTCGTGCACATCTTCCCATCGTCGCACACGACTGGCTCATAATAACATCCGAAGAAATCGAAACACCTATCCACAGTGCAAGGGTTGTTGTCGTTGCATGTTACATTCGTATGGCGACACTGACCGTTTTGGCATGTATCCTGAGTGCACAGACTGTTATCCGCGCAGTCCTCGTCTCGGGTGCATCCTGTGCAACCCGGTATGGGTTCATGGACACATTGACCCTGATTGTTGCAATAATCGTTCGTGCATGGGTCACCGTCACCGCATAGAATAGCGAAGTAGTGGCACTGCCCTGTTACTGGTTCGCAGGCATCAAATGTGCATGGGTCGTTGTCGTTGCACTCTTTGCGCAAATGCTCACAGTCCCCGTTGGCGTTGCATGTATCTTCAGTGCACTGGTCATGGTCATCGCAGTCTTTAGGGTTATGGAAGCACTGCCCATCGTCTGGCTTGCAGTAGTCGAGTGTGCACGGGTCTTGGTCGTCGCATTTTGGAGCGTAAATGCATTGCCCTGTCTGCTGGTCACATGTATCTAGCGTGCACGGGTTATTATCGTCGCAATAAGTCCTATGGACACACCCTGACTCGGGGAAACACATGTCTATGGTGCAGATATTTCCGTCATCGCAGTTCACTGGCGGATGCTCGCACCTTCCTGTGTCTGTATTGCAGTGGTCAACTGTGCACGGGTTATTATCTTCGCAATCCGCATCGCTATGACAAGCGCACTCGGGGGTGTTGATGGGTTCGTGCACGCACTGTCCTGTCTGCTGATCACAGTAATCTTGAGTGCATGGGTCCACATCATCACATACTACGGGATGGTATTCGCATGTAGGTCCATCAGGGTTACATACATCGGTCGTGCACGGATCGTGGTCATCGCACAGCGCAACATATTGACATCCGAGGACTTTGTCGCATGTGTCCACAGTGCAAGGATTGTTGTCACTGCATGTAACAGGCGTGTGCACACATCCCGTTGGCTCCACACATGAGTCTGTCGTGCACGCATCCTGGTCATCGCATGTATCTGGTGGATTCGAGCACTGCCCTGTTAGCGGGTCGCAGACATCCCTCGTGCAAGCCAAACCGTCAGAACAGTTCTTCTCGATATGCACACACTCACCAGTCTGCTGGTCGCAATAATCCGTTGTGCAAAGACTCCCATCATCACAGTTTACAGGCATATGCCAGCAACCTGAGTAGTCATCACATCCGTCCACCGTGCATGGGTCATTGTCATCGCAACCAATGGGTTCATGTCTGCATTCCCCTGTTGCCTCGTCGCAATAGTCCCTTGTGCAGGCAAGGTTGTCCGAACAATCCTTGGGTTCAAACACGCAGACAGGGGTTGTGGGGTCACGGGGGTCAACCGTGCATCTATCATTCGTGCAAAGGCTGTGGTCATCGCAGATATAAGGGGCGTGTTCACAATCTCCAGTGGCATCGTTACAGGAATCGAGTGTGCAAGCATCATGGTCATCGCAGTCTTTCTGGATATGGACGCACTCCCCGCTCATAGTGTCGCAATAGTCGTAAGTGCAAAGGGACAAATCCGAGCAATCCTTTTGCTCATGGACGCATTCCCCTGTGCCCATGTCGCACGAATCAATAGTGCACGGGAAGTGGTCATCGCAATCCTTTGGTGCAAAGACGCACTGACCTGTCCCAGGGTCACACTGGTCATTTGTGCAAGGATTGTTGTCGTTGCATTCCACATTAGTGAAGACGCAGTTTCCTGTGGCTGGATTGCAGGTGTCTATCGTGCAAGGATTCCCGTCGTCGCAGTTTACGACAAGTTCAAACACACACTCTCCTGTTGAAGGGTTGCAAGAATCAGAGGTGCAAAGATTGTGGTCATCGCACTCCTTCATCACATAACTACACCCACCTGTCTGAGGGTCGCACAAATCCTCTGTGCAAAGGTCATTGTCAGGTGGGCAGGTTGGCGGGTGTTCACAGGCACCCGATGCTGGGTTGCATATATCAAATGTGCACAAATCACCATCCGAGCAGTCCTTTGGCTCGTATCTACACATACCCGAGACAGGATCGCAAAAATCAACTGTGCATGGATTGTTATCCTGACATATCACAGGGTCACTTACGCACTTTGCCACACCGCCATCATTCACGCACCTATCATTTATCGTGCATGGGTTGTGGTCATCGCAGTCAACAGGGGTGTGCTCGCAGGTTCCATCCCCAGGATTGCAAGCGTCAACAGTGCATGGGTCTTGGTCAGAACAATCCTTGGGCACAAAAACACACTGTCCCGTCAATGGATTGCAAGAATCAATGGTGCACGGATTCTGGTCATCGCATATCACCTCGGAATGTTCACATTGCCCTGTTGTCGGGTTACAAAAGTCATTGGTGCAGGGGTTGTTGTCGTTGCAATCCTTTGGCGTGTTGACGCAACTTCCTGTCTGCGGATCACAGGCATCGGTTGTGCAAAGGTCATAGTCATTGCAGTCTTTGGGGGTGTATCGGCAGTTTCCAGTTCTCTGGTCGCAGGTGTCTGTGGTGCAAAGATTGTTGTCACCACAATCCTTTTCCTGCCACGAGCATGTCCCGTCAGGATTGCAGATGTCTGTTGTGCACAGGTTTCCATCATCGCACAAATCATAATGCCTGCACTCGCCACTTATTGGGTCGCAATAATCATTGGTGCAAGGGATGTTGTCGTCGCAGTTCTTTGGCACATCCATGCATGAGCCATTCAAAGGATTGCACATGCTTACCATGCATGGATCAGGAGGCTCTGGACACACCTTTGGCGAGTGCTCACAACCACCCGTATTGGGATTACAACTATCATCTGTGCACAAGTCTCCATCTTCACAGTCTTTTGGCACAGAGACACACAATCCTGATGAAGGCATGCAGTATTCAGTGGTGCACAAGTTGCCATCGTCAGGGCATTCCTTTTCTTGGTGCTCGCACCTGCCCGTAGCCTCATTGCAAGAGTCAATGGTGCAGGCATTCTGGTCATCGCAATCGAATGGGATGTGCTGGCATCCACCTTGCAGTGGGTCACAATAGTCGGTCGTGCACTCGTTGTTGTCATCGCATGTATTTGGAGCATGCTCGCACTCGCCTGTTTGCGGGTTGCAAGTATCAATGGTGCATGGGTCACCTTCGTCGCAGTATTTTTCCCGATGGATACAGCCCACACCTGGGTCGCAAAGGTCATCTGTGCAAAGGTTTTGATCATTGCAGTCTATCTGGGTATGCTGGCATTCTCCAGTCTGTGGGTTGCAAGTATCGTTAGTGCATGCATTCTGGTCATCGCAGTTCTTCGGCACAAAGACGCAACCAGAGTTTGGATTGCAAGAATCCTGAGTGCAAAGGTTTTGGTCGTCACAGACCTTGGGGACATGCCTGCATTCGCCAGTCCTTTGATCGCATGAATCATCTGTGCACAAATCCCCATCCTCGCAGTCTTTTGGCTGGTGCAGGCATGAACCATCTGATTGCCTGCAGGAATCTATGGTGCAAAGGTCATCGTCCGAGCAATCCTTTGGCACATGCACACATTCGCCAGTTGTCCTGTCGCAAGAATCGTCGGTGCAAAGGTCCTGGTCTGCACAAGACTTCTCGACATACTGACAAGCACCAGTCTGCGGGTTGCAGGTATCGCTTGTGCATGGATTGTTGTCGTTGCAAACAACAGGCGTATGCACACACTGCCCCGTCCTTGAATCACAGGTATCAATCGTGCAAAGATTCTGGTCATCGCAATCCTTTTGTGGATTGGAACAAGCACCTGTCTGTGGGTCACATATATCTAAGGTGCAAAGGTCGCCATCAGAACAATCCTTTGGCACCTCATAGCAACCGCTTACATGGTCGCAAAGTGCTACAAAGCAAGGATTTTGCGGTTCGCACTGGATTGCTTGATGCCCGCAAAGACCTGTTGCAGGGTCGCAAGAATCAAGGGTGCAGGCGTCCATGTCGTCGCAGTTCTTTGGTGTGTGCAGACATTCGCCGTTCTGCGTGTCGCACGAGTCATCAGTGCACAAATCATTATCATCACAGTCCTTTGGTCTAGATTCGCACTGCCCGCTTTGCTGGTTACAGAAATCATCAGTGCATGGGTCGCCATCCGAGCAAACAACTGGGGTGAAGATACAGCCGTAAGAGGGCACACAGGAATCCGTTGTGCACAAGTTACCATCATCACAAGTTATCGGGACATACTGGCATTCACCAGTCATTGGGTCGCAAAAATCAGAGGTGCAAAGGTTGTTGTCGTTGCACTGGACAGGGCTAAACATGCACTCGCCATTTGCAGGGTTGCACAGGTCACGGGTGCACAAATCGCCATCATTACAAACTATGGGCGTGAAGACGCAATCACCAGTTTGAGGGTCGCATTCGTCCTCGGTGCATAGGTTCCCATCGTTGCAGGTCACAGGGAAGTGCACGCATTCGCCGTTTGCCTCGTTGCATTCATCATTCGTGCATGGATTGTTGTCACTACAGTCCTTTGGCTCGAACAGGCAGAACCCTGTTCGTTCATCGCATCTATCATTCGTGCAAGGATTCTGGTCGTTACATACCTTTGGAGTGTGCACGCACTCCCCAGTCCTCCCATCGCAACTATCAAGTGTGCACTCATTCCCGTCAGAGCAGTCCTTTTCAACTTCATAGCATCCAGCATATATATCGCAATAGGCAGTCTTGCACAAATCTGATGGCTCGCAGACAAGAGGTTGGTGCACGCATTCCCCTGTATCAGGCACGCAGTAATCAGTGGTGCACGCATTGTTATCAGAGCAGTCCTTTGGCTTTGTCTGACAGCCAAGCGCCATATCGCAATATGCCTCTTCGCAAAGCCCCTGGACTGGGCATACGACAGGGTCGTGCAGGCATTGCCCAGTTGCCTCGTCGCATCTGTCAATAGTGCACTGGTTATAGTCATTGCAAGTGATTGGATAATGGACGCACTTGTGTTGAGTTGGGTCGCAAAAGTCCGTTGTGCATAGATTTTGGTCATCGCAGTCTCCATCGCTCTGGCAGTGGCATTCCTGTGGAGGAAGTTCAATATGTCCGCACTGTCCAGTAGCGCTGTCACAGTAGTCATCCGTGCATGGGTCCTGGTCATCGCAGTTTTTGGGAACAAGAATGCATTTCCCTGTGACGCTATCGCAAGCACCAAGCAGACACAAGTCTTGGTCTGAATCTGGGCACACCTTTGGCACAAACACACATGCACCAGTGTCCTTGTCGCAAGAGTCATCTGTGCAAAGGTTATTGTCGTTACAGATCTTGGGCACAAACTTGCACTGCCCATCTGCTGGGTCACAACTATCCACAGTGCATTTGTCATTGTCATCACACTCCACAGGGATATGCATACATGACCCATCCGCTTGATTGCACATATCTGTGGTGCACTTGTTCCCATCATTGCATGATTTCTCGACATTTACGCACGCACCCGTAAGGATGTCGCAATAGTCGTTTGTGCAAGGATTTCTGTCATCGCAATCCTTTCTTGTATTCTTGCATCCTACGCCCTCGATGCACACATCCTCTGTGCACAAGTCACCATCCTCGCAAGCAAGAGGTTCATGCTGGCATTCCCCTGTTTGGGCGTTGCAAAAGTCCCTTGTGCACAAAAGACCATCTTCACAGTTCTTTGGCCAGAAATCGCAGAAGCCATTTACTTCGTTACAAATCCCAACCTTGCATGGGTCATTTGACCTGCACACGACTGGGTCGTTTATGCACGCCCCTGTCTGCATATCACAATAGTCAGTAGTGCAAAGATTTCCATCGTTACAGTCTTTTGGCTCGAACACACACCCATTGCTTGCAGGGTCGAAGCGGTCGTTTGTACATGGGTTCCCATCGTCGCACCCGACCTCTGAGTGCTTGCACTCCCCAGTCTGAGGGTCACAAAAGTCTATGGTGGCTGGGTTATTATCGTCGCAGTTTCTTGGGGTGTGGACACATGCGCCTGTCACGGGGTCGCACGCATCAACGGTGCAAAGGTCTGTATCGGAACAATCCTTGGGCTGAAACTCACACTGCCCATTCTGTGGATTGCATATATCGTTAGTGCAAGGGTTCTGGTCAGTGCAGTATTTGGGCGTGTATGTGCACGCACCTGTGAATGGGTTGCACTCATCAACGGTGCAAGGGTTGTTGTCGTTGCAATCCTTTGGAGTGAACACGCAGTTGCCTGTGGCTGGGTCGCACGCATCTACAGTGCAAAGATTGTAGTCTGTGCAAACAACTGGCTCATAGTAACAAAGCCCTGTCTGCTGGTCGCATCTGTCTATGGTGCAACGATTGTTGTCATTGCAGTCTTTTGGCGTATTGATACACGCGCCTGTTGCTGGGTCGCACGAATCAGTAGTGCAAAGGTCATCGTCATCGCAACTGATGGGGGTGTTTCTGCATTCCCCAGTTGCAGGGTCGCAGGCATCTATTGTGCACGCGTTGTTATCATTGCAGTTCTTTGGTATGTGGTCGCACTTGCCTGTCCAAGGATTGCAGACATCATCAGTGCAGAGGTCATTATCTTCTGGGCATGTCATTGCAGGGTCATGCCTGCATTCCCCTGTTGCCCTGTCGCAGTAATCGTTCGTGCATGGATTGAAGTCATTACAGTCTTTTTGCGTGTGCCTGCAAGTGCCATCACCAACGAAGCACTCGTCTTTAGTGCATGGGTCATAGTCGTTGCAATCAATGGGCGTAAATGAGCAAAGCCCTGTAAGTGGATTGCAAGTGTCAATGGTGCAAAGATTTCCATCATCGCAGACCTTTTGTGTGTGCTTGCACTCACCTGTCTTCTTGTCACAGGCATCAGTCGTGCAGGCATCTCCGTCATCGCACGAGACCGCAAAGTGAAGACATACACCTGTCACGGGATCGCACGAATCCATCGTGCACTTGTCGTTATCTGAACAATCCTTTGGCACATTTGTGCATTGACCAGTCACAGGGTTACAGGAATCAGTTGTACAAGGGTCATTGTCCGAACAGTTTTTCGGCACAAAGATGCACTTTCCTGTAAGTGGATCGCAAGAGTCCGCTGTGCATAGCGAGTTGTCATTGCATACCTTTGGTGTGTTCTTGCACCCTGTTTGTGGGTCGCAAACATCGTCTGTGCAAAGGTCACCATCATCGCAGTTCACAGGCACATAGACGCAAGACCCAGTCTGAGGGTCGCACTGCCCAATCACACATGCACCAGCAGAACAATCCTTGGGAATGCTCTGGCACTGTCCTGTTTCACTGTCACAGAAGTCTATGGTGCATGGGTCATTATCGTTACAAACCTTTGGCACGAAATAGCAGTCCCCAGTGCGGAAATCACAAAGATCTGTTGTGCACGGGTTATTATCGTTGCACTGTTTGGCTTCATATACACAGTGACCAGATGAACACTTGTCCGTAGTGCAGGCATTTTTATCGTTGCAATCGCTGTCTCTCTGGCATTCAAAGATAGGGATATGCACGCACCCTACCAGACTTAAGCAAAGGTCATTTGTGGATTCATCGTTATCATCGCAGTTGACTTGTCTGTGTTCGCATTGACCGCCTGAATAAGGATTGCACTCGTCCACGGTGCACATATCGCCATCATCGCAAGAAACTGGCTCGAAATGGCATCCATCGCTTCTACAACTGTCAACTGTGCAGGGGTTTTTGTCGTCACAGGTTCTTGGGAAATACACGCACTGCCCGCTTGCCTTATCGCATTGCCCTATTGTGCACGGGTCATTCGAATCGCATTTGTTTGCAACCACATGCTCGCATGTGCCTGTTGCTGGGTTGCAATAATCGTTTGTGCATAAATCATTGTCATCGCAACTTACAGCCTGATACTTGCACTGTCCAGTTGTGACATCGCAAAAGTCAACAGTGCAGGGATTGTTGTCGTTACACACCTTTTGGGTGTTGACGCACCCTTGAACTGGGTCGCACCTGTCAGTAGTGCAAGGATTGTTGTCATCGCAGGTACTGGCATGGACACAGCCAACAGAAGGGTCGCACCTATCAAGGGTGCACGGATCCCCATCAGAGCAATCCCTTTCTATCTGGACGCACTGCCCATCAACACACATAGCCTGATGGCAGGCATCTTGAGCCAGGCACAAAACAGGCTCGAACCTGCACGCACCTGAAACAAAATCGCAAAAATCATGGGTGCACGAGTCGTTATCATCGCAAATCTTTTCTACATGTTTACACTGCCCAGTCGTCCCGTCGCACATATCAACCGTGCAAGGGATCTTGTCATCACAATCCTTATATGAAACTGTCTCGCAAAGTCCGTTAGCCTTGTTGCACCTTGTCGTTGTGCAGAGGTTTCCATCATCGCAATCGCTATCGCTCTGACATCCACAAGAATAGATATGCCTGCATCCCACCAATGGCTCGCAAACATCAGTGGTGCAAGGGTTGTTATCGTCGCACGACACCGCCTCGTTCACACACCCGTTTTGACCACAAGAATCAACAGTGCAAAGGTTCATGTCGTCGCAGTTTACAGGGGTGTGGATACATTGACCTTGCACACATGAATCCATAGTGCAAGGGTCATTGTCATTGCACGACTTAGGAGATTCCATACAACGACCAGTCTGAGTATCACAAAGTGCAACGACGCAATCGCTTGAAGGCTCACAGACCTTTGGAGTGTGGATACATGAGTTAGATGATGGATCGAACTTATCCTCAGTGCACAGATCCCCATCTTCGCAGTTTATGGGCGTGAAAACACACTGACCAGTCTTATTGTCACAAGAATCGCTTGTCGCTGGATTATTGTCATCGCATACTTTGGCTTGGTGCTTACATTCCCCTGTCCCTTTGTCGCAAAAATCCGTGGTGCAAAGGTCATTGTCATCGCAGTTCAAAGGTTCAAACACGCATCTTCCTAGCCTCTTGTCGCAATAGTCCTTTGTGCATGGGTTCTGGTCGTCACATACCACCGCCTCGTTCACACAGCGTCCAAGTAAACTATCGCAGTAATCAGTTGTGCAAGGGTTCTTGTCGTCGCAAGAGATGGCGATGTTGTTACATGCCCCATTTTCACACACATCCGCTGTGCATGGATTGCCATCATCGCACTCAAGAGTTTTGCTTATGCATGACCCTGTCGCAGGGTCGCATGAATCAAGAGTGCATGGGTCATTGTCATTGCATGTCTTTTCTTCTGCCACACACTGCCCTTGAACGCACTTCCCAAGCACGCAAAGATTGCCTGTTGAGCAGTCTTCATCACTTGCGCAGGAAGGACAACCATTTCCAGCGACAGGCAAATGATAACACCCTGAGGCCACAGAGCACTTATCCACTGTGCATGGGTCGTTGTCATCGCATGACATAGGTGTATGCCGACACCTCCCGCTACTTGGGTCGCAATAATCAACTGTGCACGCATCGTTGTCATCGCATGTCTTTTCTTTGTATATGCACTGCCCAGTCCCTTTGTCGCAGGAATCTAAGGTGCATGGGTTATAATCCATGCAGACAACTGGATAAAACTCGCATTTGCCTGTCGTGGTGTCGCATCTTTCATTGGTGCACGGGTCGCCATCGTTACAGTCACTATCTGTCTTACAGAAACCAGCGCATGTGGGGTCATAAGTATGCACACAGCCGACCTCTTTCAAGCAATAATCGAGTGTGCAATCAATGTGGTCATCGCAATCAACAGGCGTAAAAACGCACTGTCCATTTGATGGATTGCAAGAATCCAAAGTGCACAAGTCTTTGTCATCGCAAACCTTTGCATCATATATACACAAAGGCTTTGTCAAATCCTGCGGGTCTGGGACACAGTAATCGCTAGTGCAGGCATTGAAGTCATCGCAGGGCACTTGAGAATATGTGCAACCTATGTTGCTTACGCACCTGTCAATCGTGCATGGGTTGTTGTCATCGCAGTTTATTGGATTGTAAGCGCACAAGCCTGTTTGTGGGTCGCAAACATCTTCTGTGCATTTATTATTGTCATCGCATGCCTTCTGGACATACTCGCAGATGTTTGAAGTGCCTGAAACAACCTTGCATGTGTCTGTTGTGCACAGGTTTCCATCGTCACATTCAGAGTTGGAACCAGAAGGGCATGTCCTGCAATCAGGGATGGGTTCAAAGACGCATCCGCCCTGATCAACTACGCATGAATCCTTGGTGCAAAGGTTTTTGTCGTCGCAAACCTTTGGCTCGAAGCCACATGCACCATCCTTGCAGACCGAGATTGTGCAAGCATCAGGAGGTGGAGGGCAGTCATCTGCGCTCTGGCAACGGTGGCAATCACGGATTTCCTCGTGCACACAGCCCTTCGTTCTGTCGCAACTATCCACAGTGCATGGGTCATTGTCATTGCAATCAACCTGTTTTTCAATGCAAACACCATCGCACGAAACCTCATGGCATTTGTCTTTTGGAGGCGGGCAATCTTCATATGTCCTGCATGGACAAAGTAATCCAACCTCATGGATGCATCCTAGTGTTTTGTCGCAGTAGTCAATGGTGCATGGATTGCTATCATCGCAGGATGCCTTCGAGCGCACACACTTACCATCTGTACATTTTTCTATGGTGCATGGATTGTCATCATTGCAATCCTCGTCCTTCTCGCAATCCTTCTTGCAGGAAGGCACTAGAACATGCTGGCAAAGGTCAATCGAATCTGGGGCACATGTATCATAGGTGCAATCGTCGCCATCGTCGCAATCGAGGGTCTTATAAACACACAAGCCTTTTTCTTTGTCACAATATTCTTCTGTGCAAGGGTTGCCGTCCCTGCAGTTCAGATCTGAGGTGCAGGCTGAAGCGATGGGAATGTTTACGCACCCTTTTGTCACATCGCAACTATCCCATGTGAGGGGGTCGCCATCATCACATGAGATTGGGGTGAAAGAACAGCCATTTTCCGTGCAAATATCGTTTGTGCAAAAGTTCTTGTCATCGCACTCAGAAACCTCGCCAGGCGTGCTACAAGATGGGCATGAAAACGAATAAACGCATCCCACATCCTCACTGCACCCCTCGAATGTGCACAGGTCGTTGTCTGTGCAATCTTTTGCCTGAACCTCGCACAGGTGGAGGACTGGCGAACACACAGTTGTGAGGCATTGATTTCCGCCTGTCAAATCAGGGCATAAAAAGCCTGCCTGAGGGTCACAGGCAACACAACTTTCCTGTGGGATTTTGTGATGGACACATCCTTCGTCCTTATAGCAAACATCAATCGTGCAAGGGTCATCGTCTTTGCAATCAACTGGCTTGTATGTGCACCTTCCAGAATCGCATTCGCCCACAAGGCACTTGTCTTCTGAAACACATTGCTCAGATGTAGTGCATCCTGCCTCTAAGTCTCCCGCGACCTCATCCACAACCACATCCTCTGCAACTACCTCTTCGAATGGTTGGACATCTTCGTATCTGGGTTCACCTATTTCCTCAAGTTCTCCCAGAAACACATCCTCTGCGCCCACATCCGCGCCGTAGTCTTTGACGCCTCCTCCTCCCCCACCACACGAGGTTGCAATAGTCAACACAACCATGCAAAAGGCTAGCGGTTTCATGGCTCCCTCCTTCCAAAAAACTACTTTGTAGTCTCGAGCCTCTTCAGCCCCTCCTCTATCCTTTCCCTCAAGGCTTTTGCTGTTGCTACATCGAGTTGGGCTTTCATGTCCTCGAGCACCTGTTTTCCTGCCTCATAGAAGTTTCTTGCCTCCTCTTTTCTTTGCAAGGTTTCATAAGCGCTTGCAGATTCCAAAAGCACATTTATATCCCTCGAGCCTGCCTGAACCATAGGCAAAAGGATTGCCAATGCCTCTGCTGCCCTTCCCTGCTTATTTAGAACCACTGCAAGCCCTAGCATGGCTTGAGCATCCTGCCGAACATTCAAAGCCTGCCTGTAAGCCTGCTCTGCCTGAGGAAGCATGTTTGCCTGCAAGAAAAGAGTAGCAAGTGCTATGTAAGAATCGAAAGCCTGGGGGTTCAAAGATATGCTTCTTTGGAACTCCTGCACTGCCTCCTGAAGCTTGTTTTGCCTCATCAGCGCAAGTCCAAGCCCATGATGTGCCCTAAAGTCTGAACCCCTCGCTGTGATTGCCTTTTCATAGCTTTCCTGCGCCTTCTCCGACTCCCCCGAAAACAGCCTTGCATCCCCAAGTCCAATCAGTGCCTCGATGTGGTCTGGTATCTTTGAAAGCACCGCCTGAAACTCCTTTTGTGCATGTTCAAAGTCCGATGCACGATAATATTGAAGTGCAAGCCCAAGGTGTGCCCCAGGGTTTTCTGGGTCCTTTGAAAGCACTTCTTCGTAGGTCTTTTTTGCCCCTTCACTATTGCCATTTAGTGCTTGAATGTGGCCAAAGACCACCTCGCATGAAACAGGCGCCTTTTTTCTTAGCACATACTTGCATTCGTATTCCACATCGGGGACAAGGTTTTGGGTCAAAAGGTCTGGTCTTATGGCAAGGAGTTCTGCCCTTGCCCTTGCAATCTTTCTATCGAGCCTTTTCGACTGCGCTATCTGTCGAGCCCTCGCATACCCAGTCAAAGCGGCTTGGTAGTCACCATCTTTGAATGCCTTGTCGCCTGCCTCTTCGTGAAAGCTCACTCCAAGGCGAGTAAGTTTTACCCACGCATAAAACCCCGCAGGCACACCGACCCAAAGCGCTACAAGCATAAATCCCATCAGATAACCATGATAGTTTGAGTTCGAGTTCATCAGTTCCTCCAGCTATTTTCAGAAAGAAACAAATCACGCTCGCAAGTATATCACAGATCGTCAAAGAACCCCTTGTCTGCAAGCACCTTTTCCAGAAACTCGACCCTTTGCCTGAGGTCCCTATTTTCTGCCTCCAAAGCCTTTATCGCTGCAAGCAAGAATCCGTCCATGTCTGCAAGCGAATACCCTCTCGCATCCTCTTTACCCTGAATCTTTACCTCTCGAGGCAAACTTTCGACTATTACGCCTATATGGGGAACAGGGCGGAATCTCATCTGAGTCCTCAGATTGATCTCGTCCTCGCTTGGTTTCGCTCCAACCACCGCGTTTATCTTCTCGTCTTGTATTCCAAGGGCTTTGAGCTTCAGGACTAACTCCTCTCTTTCCTTTTCGAGTTCTTTTTGAGCCAATGCCCTTGCCTGCGCCTCGTCTTTTTGTTCGTCGTTGTAATAGAAGAAAGCAACCTCGGCATTTCTGACCGCATCGAGGATGCGTTCCTGGTGGTCGAATGATACAGGCGTTATTTCTTTTTTGAGCGTTCTCGACGAAGCCTGCCAGAAGTTGTATGAAAATACATCATACCATGCCCGCCAGTTATGATCCCACGGATAGCCCAACACCCAGGAACCGTTGGCATCCGGAAACACATGCTTTGTACTTAGCCAACTGCTGTAAATATAAGTGCTGTCATCGCCTGCAACACCCGTAACCATTCGCCCGATGCGGGCGTAGTTTGCATCTAGGTGTCCTGAAACCGTCATGTCCACAACGCCAAAGCGCCAGCTTCTACTACCGTTCGAGTCGTTCCCGTCAAACCAACAGTTTGTATCGTTCGTGTCGCGGAAATATTGACCCATGACCGACCCCGTAAACAGCCCAGACATCGTTGTCTGAGTGCTTTGGAACAGAAAACCTCTCTGTCCTCCCCAAACATTCCCCTGCAAAATAATCTGCCCTTCTGCAACCCCAGCATCATGGAACTGCAATGTTGGGGCATTTCCACCGCCCTCGTTGATGGAAAGTGTGTAGTAACCAGCACAGCAAGGTCCCGCTCCATCGTTTATAGAAAGCCTTCTAAGTTGAGACACATTGTTCGCATCCACAAAATAGTTGCCTGGGTCGTCGAGATCTCTAAATATATAAGCCCTCATGTCGTTTGTTTGGCTTATGTTGTTCGGGTCCACATAAAATCCCATGTTGTCCGCATCATAATAAATCGTGCCAAGCATTGCTTCTCGGTTCGGCTCTGTGTCGCCGATGTTGTATTTCAACAATGAAAAGCCTTCCCAGTGCACCCTACCTCGTGTTGCCCTTATCCTTACCCGGACATTTGCACCGATAGGGAGGTTAGACGCAACCGTGTAGATCGTCGAGGTATAGGGGTTTGAAGTCACGCTGGCTCTGTAGGTGAAAATCCTTTTGTGGAACGCATAGCTCGAACCACCGTTTGTAGAAAGGAAGACATCGAAGAACCTAGTATTGGTCCAGTCAAGGTGAGCCATGAGCACACTGCGATACTGGTTGTTGTTCAAAACGAGCTCCACATAGTTTCCTGAGCAATCGTTGTCCCCTTCGCACGAGGTGTAGCGACCGTGTGTGGAAAACCTGTTTACGCCCCACGAGCCAGAAGCAGTATTCCATGTGCCACTCCATATAAGCCTGCTATCGCCTGCCTGAACGATCTCACCAGTGAGGTTTATGTTGCCTGCGGTCAAGGTGCCAGCGAACGATGCATTCCCGTCCCTGTCAACCCACGCAGTCTCTGAACCACCTGCGTTTCTCCACGATGTCCTTCCGAACTGGATTGCAAGTGTGCCAGTTGTTGACCACTGGTCGGTCAAATACAGTGCTTGCCCGCCTGCAGGTTCGATATAGATGGTGCCATTTCCTAAAAGCCCCCATGTCCTGAGATAAGTTTGGGCATATCCAGAATCTACTGTGGTGTATATAACGCCCGAAGCCCTGATGTTTCCTTGGACATCCAGTGGCTCGCCAGGGTCACGACCAACACCAACCCTCGTGCCCTCGAACATGAGCCTTCCGTCCCCGACGAGTCTCAGCCTTGCATCATAGTCAACGCTTGCGTCATTTGCAAAGTCAATATAAGGCGTTCCGCCACTTGACCCAGACCTGAGCTCTAAGCCTATGTTCGCGTCGGCTCCCCTTAACCAGATTACATTATTTGACCCTGAACTCGTTCGAACGATCACATCAGATGTTACATCTGCCCCTGCGGTTACAAACAGTTTCCCGTTCACATCGAGCCTGTCCCAGATGCCTACCCGCCTTGTCGAGCCATCAGCGCTCTTGTTACCAACGATCATGAGGGTTTTATATGAGCCTGTATCGTTTGAAATCTCTGCCTGGTTCGTCGCACTGTCAGGAAATCCTGTCCATGAAGAAGTAAATCTTATCGGGTTCGAACCTGTGAGCATCCTTACATAACCTGCCACATCTAGCCTATCGTTCGGGGTTGTGGTTCCAATGCCAACATTCCATCCAGTATTCGCTGCATAAAGGTTCGAGCCACTTAGTCTCCAGTAACCAGTTGGGGCAACACATTCAGATGCAGTGCAGATGCTCCCATCAACCCTCAAGTTCCCTACGACATGCAGGCGCTGTGCAGGTGTGTTTGTCCCGATCCCAACATTTCCTGATGGCATAAGGGCAATATGGTCGTCCGCATCGTTTCGTGCAGCAATCTCTAAGGTCGAGGACTCGCCACCCCTCGAGTACCACGCAATATACCACTCATCTCCACAGCCACCACTATAGTCCTTGCCCCAGATCCCGCTTCTAACCCCAGTGAGCCAGTTCCCACCACAAGTATTGGGGATGGACCAGGAGTTCCCAGTATTTCTTTCACCAAGAGAGACAAGACCTCCTTGCACATCAAGCTTCGCTTGGGGCGAAGATGTCCCGATCCCCACGCTACCATTGCCTGAAGCACCCGTTGGGGTGATAAAGATGGTCTCCTGAATCCTGGTATTGGTTTGTCCTGAAGTAAGGTCGCCAGGGTAGTTGAGATAAAGTGTTCCTCCCCCAGCCTTCTTATAGCCATTTATGACAAGGTACGTGTCAGTGCCACGGATATAAGGTCTGTCAGTTGGACCTGTGTTGTTCGCGGATATGTCAAGAAACGCGGTCCTAAAGGCGCTTGCTGGGTTTCCAAATATCTGAACAGAGGAAGAACCGTCTGGTGCACCACCAACACCTATCTGCCCTGTTACATAAAGCCTTCCAGTGCCTGGGTCAGAGTTCGTGCCGATAGAGATGCTCTTAGTGAATGCGCCAAAACCATTTGGATAAAGCAATGAATAGCCTCCCGACACCTCGCAAGCACCTTCGCACCCAGCGCCAACCCAACCTGTTGCAGCGATGTCTCCAGTTACATGAAGCGCGGTTGCAGGGGCAGTGTTCTGGATACCAACCCTGCCTCTAAAATAAGCCTGATGGTCAGAGCCTCTTATCTCGAATGAAGAGTTCCCTCCGTTCACACCGACCGCAAAACCTTGACCAGCTGAGTTTGCAAATGTGATTGCCTGAATGTGCTGATTCAAAAGCGCCCTATTGAACGGCACGGTTGTGCTTGGATTCCACATCCCGATGCGCCAGTTGGTATCAGTTGGGCTCCAGGTGTATATAGCCTTATCGCCCGTTGAAGAAGGAAGCGAGATGTTCCCTGCAACCTCGAGTGCCTGACCAGGTGTGGTTGTCTTTATGCCTACATTGCCTGCCGATGTAATCGAAAGTCCAAGGTTTCCGTTGTCGCTGGCTGTCCCACCAGTGTATATGTCAAGTCCAGTGTTCCCTGCCCTGATCCTGGCATTGTAACTTCCATTGTCAGCGCCTGCATTCATCCACAAGAATCTATTTGCGTTCACACTCTGGATCTGTAGCGATGGCGACCATTCCCAGGGATAAGCACCGTATGAAATCTGACCAGTCCCAGCGTTCTTTATCGTTACATGTCGTCCTGGCGCATCGCTACCGCTCGTATCGAAAAATGCGTTGCCAGTGACATGCAGTCTTACTGCAGGCGCCGTATTTCCCAGACCAACATTCCATGCGGTATTCTTCGGGTAAAGGGAGGAACCTGACTGTGTCCAGTAGTTGTAAGTGTCCGCGGCGCTGGCTTGGATTGTGCCATCAGGGAACTGAATCCCGCCCCAGCGAGAGCGAATAAGTCCGTTCACATCAAGTTTGACGCCAGACGCAGGAAACACATTGATCCCAACATTCCCTGTTGCCTGATCCACCGCAATGTTCTGACCGCCACCAAAATCGGTCTCCGCAGCGACACCAGCCCCACCAGACGCTAGCGCAACTGCTGGCTCAGAGCCACCACTACGGTCCACCGCCATGACATAGATGCCATAGACCTTCATTTGCTTGCCAGAACAGGTGCTCGGGATCTTTGCCTCGAGACGCCAATAAGGTGGGCTTGCGCCAGCAGCAGTTGCCTGAGAAGAGATGGACGGGACCTTCACCCACTTCACACTGCCTTCCTCGAGGCTGCCCCAGTCCCTCCCGACTTGGAATCCGTGCCCATTCATGCCGGCCCAGGTGAACCAGAACCGCCAGTCTGTGCCACCCCCGCACGAGTCGATGTTATCCGCTTTGCGAAATCCAAGGTAATATTCACGGACGGTCCCTGGATAGGTGGGGAGGTTAAACAGCCCTTCGAGAGTCGAGTAAAGAGTTTTTGTCACTATCTGGTAGTTGCTCGTAGATGTTATACGCACAGCGCCCTCATCGAAGCCAAATATCTGAACAACACCGCGCACATGCGAACCCGTGACACCCTGCACAACATCCTGCCACGATGCCTTACAATCCCCATTCATGCAAAGCCCAGCCCTTGCATCCACGGTGCCATAGAACTTGGCATTGCCTTCATCAAGGCTTACCGATGCAACGACTGTGGTCGTTGTCGTGCCACCAGGTCCTGCCTCGCTGAACGAAGAGAAACCAGACCCACCTTGCCTTGTAAACAAGATGTCGTTGTTCGGGTTGTCGTGATAAATACCCCACGAATGATAAGGCGGGAAATCCGCAAAGATTCTGGTATTCCCTTCGCTTGTCTGCTGTTGTATCGCAATCTGACCACCTGTGACCTTGAGAACCGCAGCGGTGGCGGGTGCAACAGAAGACTGGAAAGAGCCGCCTATGGTTACATTGTTCGATACAGTTGCGCTTCCACTGTTCACAAAGAGGTTTCCGTTCACATCGAGCCTGTCCCAGATGCCTACCCGTCTTGTCGAGCCATCAGCGCTCTTGTTGCCAACGATCATGAGTGTTTTATATGAGCCTGTATCGTTTGAAATCTCTGCCTGATTCGTCGTGCTGTTAGGAAATCCTGTCCATGAAGAAGTAAATCTTATCGGATTGGAACCAGTTAGCATCCTTACAGAACCTGCAACATCGAGCCTATCGTTCGGTGCATTTGTCCCGATCCCAACATACCCATTCCTTCCAGACCGACCGCTTATGACAAGGGCGTCGTTTGTCCATGTGCCAGCATATAGCGTATCGAACGATGTCCCAAGACCATCGCCATAGTCAACAACTGCAATCCTACTTCCATAAGCCCAGCCACTGCCATCCGCATTTTGGCTCGATGCCATGATGATTGAGCGTGAACCACGAGCATAAGATGCCGGTATCTGGATATAAGTCCCGCTCGCCGGCAAAGCTATGTTTCCATGCACCTGAAGTTTATGATTCGGGGAACTTGTTCCAATACCTACATTGCCACCACTTACAGCGAGGTAAGCACTGGAGTCAGACCAGAGGTTTCCTGCTGCAAGCCCTCGACCACCATAGATATTTCCATTCTGGTCGCCAAGGTATAGCCAGTTATTAGAGTTTGAGTGCAAAGAATGGTAGCCAAAGTAAAGGGCACCAGCACCGTATGCACCTCCTGATGTTGTCCTTATCTGCCCTGCAACCCTGAGTTTGTCAGAACCAGCATCATTGGTGCCAATCGCAAGGTTATATCCTGTGCTAGTCGGATATAGATTCGAGCCCGACAAAGCCCAATAGTTCATCGCAGAACCGCATCCTGAAGGTGTGCAGATCTGACCATCAACACGCAAATCGCCCGCAACATGCAACCTTGCCAACGGTGCTGCGGTTCCAACCCCTAAGTTACCAGCAATCGAGGAATCCCCTGTTCCTTCTACGACAAGATTCGATGCAGTCCCTTTTAGTTTTGTAGGTCTCCATATCACGACACTATTCGCAGTCCCGTAAAGGTTCAGGTTCCCATCAATATTGCCTCTGGCTTCGTCGCTTACATCTATCGTCCAGCCTGCCGCAGTGCCAAGCCACTGGATCCCCTCGGAAACACCAGGATCAGCAATTGTTATATGGTTCACATTGGTGATGTTGTTATTGTTTAGCTCCAGCGTTCCACCGATCTTTGTCGCCCCACCAACCTCAAGCCTGTAGGTTGTGGAAGCAACATTTATCCCAACATTGCCGTTCGCATCTATCCTCATCCTCTCGGTTCCATTGTTGGTAGAGAAAGAGATGAACCCCCCAGTCGTTCCGCCACCTCTATGAAATCTTACCGCTGCATTCTCGGTTGCCCCATAATCAAGGCTCAACTTGACCGCCACATCCCCAGAGTTATTTGTTGTCACACCTTTCTTCGTAGCGAGATTGAAGTTTCCATCACCTATGGCATTTGCCAAAATCGCAACCTTCGTGTCAGCAGTAGCCTGAGCAGTCTTTACATCGAGGGGTGCCCCGGGTGTTGGTGTGCCAATCCCTAAGAACCCGCCCGCTGTAATCCTTGCCTTTTCGCTATTGCCACCAGTTCTAAAAATAAGGTCATGGTTCGTCATGGCGCTCAGGATAGCGCCGTTTGAATCAACGCCAAGCAAGACTTCCCTCGTCCCGTCTTTTACATTCACATACGCCGCATTGGGTGCATATGCGGTGACAAGCCGATCGGGGCTTGTAGTTCCAATCCCAACCCTCCCCTGATTGTCAATCCTCATCCTTTCAAGACCGTTTGTGTAGAATGCGGTGATGCCATGGGTAAATGTGCTTGAGTTTCTTGAAACCTGACCGATCTCGAGTAACCCTTGCCCAGCGCCAATGGTTCCAGGGGTGTATCTAATAGCAAGGCTTGTATCCCAGTTATGTGCCGTTGCCAAGATTATCTGCGCAGTGCTTCCAGATGATGGATAGAACCAGAGGCTGCCTGCGCTCTGGTAGCTCCTGATATTGAATGCAGTCTGCCCTTGAGTATCCGCAAGCCTAATGATACCTCCGTCAACATACAGATTGCCACCCCTAAGATGAACCTTTTCTAAAGGCGCAGATGTAGAGCCAATGCTCACATTGCCTCCACTTGGCGCTATGTAGGTTGTTCCATCGCTCGAGATACCGAGCCTTAGGGTGCCAGAACCAGGAACGCCTGAATAAACATTGAAATCAGAGCCGCTAAAGTGAGGTCTTATAGGACCTGTAGAATATATCTCACCTGCCGTGTTCCCATAAAACTTCAATGTCGAACCCGCTCCTTTGATAACGAACAGCTGGTCAACATCCGCTGCATTTGTAGTACCAACACCAACCTTGTAAGTAGCAGAAAGTGGCATCAAGGCAGTGCCAGAGAGTTGCCAGTAGTTCGTGCCTGCGCTCGCCCAGTTAGACCTGCAGTCTCCAGCGATACAGAGCTGTGTCGCATTCACATTCCCTGCGACATCTACCTTCTGTGTGGGCGAAGTTGTTCCAATCCCGACCCTTCCGTCGGGAAGTATCCTTATTAGCTCCGCAAAGCCCCCGCTCGGATTGTTGAACATTATCCGCAGATAGTCATCCGTATTGTCACCAAAGATGATTGCTGCACGATCCGCATCGCCACCCTCATCCACAAGACCTATAAAGACATTGTCCGTGTCTTGCCCTATCATGATGCCTTGTCTAGCGGAGGCAGGCCAACCAGAGGCAACACCAGAATATGGATTGCCAATCTGCATGGCGGTAACAGGTCCTGTTGTGCCAAGCCCAAGCCTTCCTTCGTGGGTAATCCTCGCTAGCTCTGTAAAAGCGCTTCCTGGGTCGTTTGCAAGGTTGAAGGATATGAAGGATGGGGCGTATGCCGCGGCTGTAAAAAGTGCAAGGTTTCCACCTTGAGCCTGCGCAATCCCATACCTGTCGTTTGTTCCATAATACCATTCAAGTCCTCTATTCGTATTCTTCGTTCCATCCATCAGGATTACACCATCGCTCCCGATCTTTACTTTGGAAGCAATATCAAGAAGCGCAGAAGGCGAAGATGTCCCGATGCCTACATTCCCTGTATTGTTGTTGTAGATGTTGTTTCCAGAAACCGTCCACGGACCTGTCACCTGACTCCACGAGGTCTTGCAATCGCTACCAAGACAAAAAGCACCTGCGGTCATGTTTCCACCAACCTGCGCATTTCCCGAGATCCAGAAGCTCGCATTCTGTGCAGAAGCACTCTGGTTCTGGATGTAGTTACCCGAGCCAGATGCAGGCGCAAACGCTGTTGCGTGCTGACCATCAAGGAGGTCTGCATTCAGGTTTGTTACAAGGGCAGATGAGGCTACAACAAGCGGTGCACCACTCGTCGCAGTCGAGACAAACTGCTTATCTGTCCTTATGTTTCCACCAACGACATCTAGGGATGCGCCAGGCGATGTCGTGCCAATGCCAACAGGACCTTTGAACTTTGCAGATGCAGTGGTATCCGCTGGCTTTACAAAATAGTTTGTGTCTGAAATGTCCACGAACGCACTAGCAATCGCTTGACCACCCATCTTTCCAGAGCCGTTGATCCAGAAGTTTGCGGTCTGTGCGGTCGAGTTTTGATTCTGGATATAGTTCGGGCTTCCAGAGCCTGGAGCCTTGTTATTGAAAGTGTTCCAGTCAGTGCTTGAAAGCCAACCATCTTGAGTCGCAGAAGCCTGAGTCATCCCTAAAGGCGATGCACTTGTGCCGTTTCCAACGAACGGGTCACCTGTCCTTGTAGTCACAGACGCAAGTTTTGCATTGAATGTGCTCCAGTCTGTCTTGGAAAGATAACCATCAGATGTCGCAGATGCCTGAGTTATGGAAATGGTTGGGGACTGACCGCTTGTGACCGAAATAGGGGCAACTCCAGTTATGGACAGGATACCCGCATTGGAAAGCACTCCGCCTGAAGTGATGGAAAGGCCAGTGCCAACCTGGACAACTCCAAGGCTCGATGTGGTTGCAATAGGAAGCCTTGCTATGGGCACAGTCCCAGCATTCAGGTTACTTGCATTCTGATAAAATGAACCGTGCCGTCCGTCCAAAAGGTCTGCATTCAGGTTTGTGACCAAAGTAGTGCTCGAAACCACAAACGGCGCAGTTCCAGTGGGCACAGTGTTTGTTAGTTGTCCAGACATCGTAATTGTCGTGATGTTTTGAAGCGCACCAGTGGATGTAAGCCTCTTGGTGGATGCATCCATGGTCGAGCCTGTGTAGAGGTCTTGAGTGACCAATAGATTCCCAACAGTCGTGTTGCCTGTCAGTGTCAGGTTTGAAGATAGGTGCGAGCTCTGGATTGCACCTGTCGCAATATCCGCACCAGTGACCTGACCATCCACGATCTCGAAAGAACTAATACAGTTTTGACAGTCCACATCCGCCGCAGGTCCGCCTGGATAGGTGCCTTTTGCCCACGAGAAACTAACTTCATCAGCGCTAACACATCCAGTGCATTCGAGGTCTGTCGCAGCACTCAAAAGATTTACGCACTCCTGCGCCCTTTCAGCCATAAATGCATAGCCAACACTCGTGATGGGTCGCCTTGGAAGCGGTGGGTCGGTTCCGACCTGAATCTCGAGCCAAGCCTGATTATGGGTCGCAAAGAGGTTATCAGGGATCGGTCCAAGATATATGTTGAAGACGCCACCTGTAATGCTAACGGTTGCCTGCTGTTCGTAGAGTTTGTTATTACCAGTCTGACTGTCATATATCCTGAATGTGAGGTCGTATGTGCCATTTACCGCCTCTCCAACGACATTTCGCAAAACCCCTTGGACATTTAGTAGCCTCGGGATCGGGACTGACTGGGGAAATGCCGTGCTAGAGGCTAAAATCCCCAAAAGCAAGGCGAAGGCTTTTAGCGTTTGTGTTGGCTTCATAGTCCCTCCTTATGAAACACACCAACTCAGCCAAAAATTGTCAAACAACCTTGCAAAACATGCAAGGGTTTTTTTGCGTTCTGCCAAAATTTAGCGGACCAGAACGCCTGCCTCAGCGTCTATGCAAAATTCGTTCCTGTATTTGCTCCGTTATTGGCAACTCTTTGGCTAATTGAAGATGCTGGAAGGGCGTGGCGTGCCAAATAAGTCATTGACCATCGCTCGATTTGGTCGTAATATTTGCTCGCCTTTCTCGGAGAATGAAGTATGCAAGGCGAGATGCTTCTTTTCTCTGGTTCTTCGCATCCAGAACTCACCCATGCCATAGCGCAAAGGCTCGGGACAAGCGTTGGCAAAAGCCAGGTGATTAGGTTTTCGAACGAAAATATCATGGTGCGCATAGGGGAAAATGTGCGGGAAAAGGATGTCTTTGTGGTTCAGACTTCCGCCCATCCTGTGAGCGACATGATTATGGAACTGCTTATATTTCTTGATGCTTTGAAATATGCAAGCGCTGCAAGGGTCACAGCGGTTTTGCCATATTTCCCATATTGCAGGTCAGACAAGAAGGACGAGCCACGCATATCCATCGCAGCAAGGCTTATGGCTGACCTTTTGGAAACCGCGGGTGCCTCGAGGGTGCTCACAATGGACTTGCATTCGCCACAAATTCAGGGGTTCTTCAGGATCCCTGCAGACCAGCTCCTTGCAGCACCCATATTTTTTGAATACTTCAACGAGGTTCTGTTCAAGGAAGAGGCAAAGGAAGACTTTATCCTCGTGATGGCTGACCATGGTGCTGCGAAACAGTTTTCGTACTACCAAAGCGAACTGAAGCTCGATGTTGCGATAGTTGACAAGATAAGATATGACCACAACGAACAGCCAATCATTAGAGACATCATAGGGATGAAGAAGGGAAAGTCCGCCCTTATCATTGACGACGAGATCGCCAGCGGAAGTACCCTTATCGAGATTGCGAAGTTCTTGAAAGAAAGGTTCGAACCTAAAAAGATACTTGCTGCGGCTGTGCACCCTATCTTGTCCGGGAATGCTGTGAAAAAACTGGTGGAATCGCCCATAAACAGGATTGTGGTGGGAAACACCGTTCCTGTAAAAGAGAAGATCGCACAATATAAGGACCGATTCGAGGTGCTTGACCTTTCGCCTCTATTCGCAAGGGCTATTCAATGCATCCACAATGGTGATTCGCTGTCAGAGCTTTTCCCGCCATCCGTAAGAAGGCGTCAGCCGTTTTAGACATGGACTGGAATGCCATCATAGTCCGGTATGGGGAGGTCTTCCTAAAAGGCAAGAACAGGGGGCATTTTATTGGGCAACTGAAGAAGAATATCGAAAGACTTTTGAAAGGGCTAGGGGAGTTCCGCGTGAAGGAGGTGCAGGGGTTTTTAGTGATCCAGCCTAAGGGGGGCGAGCGGGTAGAGCGAGTGGAAGGGCTATGTGATGCTTTGAACAAGGCTTTTGGTGTTTCGAGCTTTTCGTTTTGCAGGGTTGTGCCAAGAGAGATAAGCGCATTGGAAAAAGAGGTTGAAAGGTTTGCGGAAAACGAGGTTCAGGGGAAAAAATCGTTCAAGATTCAAGCAAGCAGGTCAGACAAGGAATATCCATTGAACTCGATGGAGCTCAATAAGAGGCTTGGGGAGATTGTGAACAAAAAGACAGGATGTAGAGTTGACCTGAAAAATCCAGAGGTGACTCTTTATTGTCATATCATGCACAAGAATGCTTTGCTTTTTCTGGATGTGTGCAAGGGTCCTGGCGGGATTCCTGTTGGATGTTCTGGCAGGGTCTTGTTGCTTCTTAGCGGAGGGATAGATTCGCCTGTGGCTGGGTATCTGGCGATGAAGAGGGGGTGTATGGTTGATTGCGTGCATTTCGATGCATCCCCATACACAAGCCCGAAGACGAAAGAAAAGGTGATTTCCCTTGCAAGAATGCTCGCTCAGTATGAGGGGGGAATCAGGTTGTTCATAGTGCCTTTTGGTGCGATCCAGAGGCAGATGAAGGAAAGTGCTCCATCAAAACTTTTGGTTGTGCTTTACAGGAGGATGATGCTCAGGATCGCACAGAAGTTAGCGAGCAAATGCGGGGCACTTGCACTTGTAACTGGCGAAAACCTTGCGCAAGTGGCAAGCCAGACACTCGAAAACATGAGGGCGATAGAAGAGGCATGCGACATCCCTGTCCTAAGACCACTTTTGACCTATGACAAGCTCGAGACCATAACACTTGCCCGAATGATCGGGACATACGAGACAAGCATCCTCCCATACGAGGACTGCTGTTCACTGTTTGTTCCAAAGCACCCCGTGACCAGCGCCAAGTTAGAGGTTGTCCATAGGGCAGAAAAGAAACTGCCTATCGAGAGGATGGTGGATGAGGCTTTGTTGCTCGCAGAAGAAGTGCATGTGCAATGACCCTTTTGAAATGCCTTGAACTTGTCTTTGTTGGGTCGTGCAACAAAGAAATGGCAAAAACGACAAAAGTATTGACAATCGGATAAACCTGCGGTTTACTAACAAATTGCCTTTGTTGGCCATGAAAAGGGGCTTCTATGCGAAGAGAGATGTTCGTCCTCAGAAGTGCTGCAGCGCCAAAGAACAGGAAAAAAGGGTTGTTGGTCGGTGTGTTGCTTCTGGTGGCTATTGCAGTTGTGAACTATGCGATATTCTTTTCTTCTAGCGAGCCTGAGGCGCTGGGGATCGAGGAGCGGTTGTCACTGCCCGTAGAAACTTCTGAGGCATTGCCTGAGCCCCAGAAAACAAGCGAGACAGTAATCGAAGAAGTAAGTCTTATGAAAGGTGAAGCGCCAGTGAGGGCTCTTGTGCGGGTTGGCGCCACAGAGAGAAGCGCTCTTATGGCACTGCAGGCTTTGCAAGAGAGTGTGAGTCTGAAAGGTTTGAAGGCTGGACAAAAGTTCGTTGTTGAGATGACGAAGGATGGAGAGGTCATCTCCCTTACGATGCCAAGGGATTTGACGCACTTGTGGAGAGTGGAAAAGAAGGAAAACGGTTATCAGGCAAGCCTGGGCGAACTTCCAACCGACAAAGAGGTTGTTTCGATTGCTTGTAAGATTCAGGACACTGTTTTTTCTAGTCTCGAAAGGTGTGGTGCCGAGAGGGAACTTGCGCAGGTTGTGGTTGACTTGCTAGGGACCCAGATAGACCTTTTCAGCGAGGTTCGAAGGGGAGATGTGCTCAGGTTTTCTGTGGAGCGGGAGACACTTGGTGGCGAGTTTTTGAGATACGGGAAGGTTAGGGGTCTTATCTACGAGGGTAAGATAGCAGAGGCAAGCATATTCCCGCTGGAAGAAGATGGAGAGATAAAGTACTATGATGGCAAGGGAAGGTCGGTCGAGAAGCCCTTTTTGCGAACCCCCGTCAGGTTCACGAGGGTTTCATCTCAGTACAGTCTAAAAAGGCTTCATCCCATTTTGCATACCTATACCCCTCACAGGGCTATTGACTATGCAGCACCAAAGGGCACGCCAGTTTATGCGTTGGGCGCTGGCAAGGTCATCTTCAAGGGACAAAAAGGTGCTTATGGAAAGCTCATTGTGCTTCAACATCCATTTGGTGTGCAAACATATTATGGACACCTGGACGCTTTCGCAAAGGACTTGAAGGTTGGTGACAGGGTGCAGAAGGGACAGGTCATAGGAACCGTTGGCGCTACTGGGAGGGCAACTGGTCCGCACCTCCATTTTGCAGTCGCCAAAAATGGGCAGTTCGTAAATCCGAAGACGCTTTTGGATATTGCAGGAGAGCAACTTGAGGGGGCAAGATTCGAAGACTTCCTTGCGAGCATGGCTTCCATGGTTCAGGAGCTAAAATCCTTGCCTGTCAAGGGGATCGAGGCTACCAGATAAAGGGTTCGTGCAAAGAAGAAGGTTCAATGTTCAAGATGTTCAAAACTTGCAGTTTTCCCCTGCTTGTTAGAACTCCATGATCTCTTTTTCTTTTTTCGCCAAAAGCGCTTCCAGTTCTTTTATGTATTGGTCCGTCAACTTGTCGAGCCTGTCGAGAGTCCTCTTTTGGTCATCCTCTGAAACGCCTTCCGCCTTATCCACCTTTGCCTTGTAATCCCTGCGCACATTTCGCAAAGCCACCTTCGCTTCTTCGCACATCTTCTTTACCTGCTTTACGAGTTCCTTCCTTCTTTCGGTTGTAAGTGGCGGCACTGGAAGCCTGATGATGTCGCCGTCGTTTGAGGGGGTAAGCCCAACATCAGCAGCAACAATCGCCTTTTCGATCGCTGGGATTAGTTTTTTCTCCCAGGGTCTGATCGTAATGAGCCTTGCATCAGGCACAGCCAGTGCTGCAACCTGATTCAAAGGGGTAGGAACACCATAGTATTCAACCTTTATCCCCTCGAGCAAAGCCAGATTTGCCCTGCCTGTCCTGACCTTGCCTAACTCCTTCTCGAAGTTTTGCACAACCTTCTTGTAATCCTTCTCTGCCCCTTGCAAGACAGCCTCAAGGTTTACTGCTTCATCCATGTCCTCCTCCTATGCCTTTATTGTTGTCCCAATGTCATCCCCGCGCAATATTGCTGGGATGTTGCCTGGCACCCTAATATTGAACACATGGATCGCAAGTTTATTTTCTCGGCACAGCGCTACCGCTGTTTGGTCCATAACCCGCAGGTTCTTTTCTAGCACCTCCTGAAAGGTTAGTGAACGATAGAATATCGCTTCCTTGTTCTTTTGAGGGTCATCCGAGAACACACCGTCCACTTTCGTCCCTTTTAAAATCGCCTGCGCACCTATCTCTAAAGCACGCAATGCAGCACCTGTGTCCGTCGAGAAATAAGGGTGACCTGTTCCTGCCACGAATATGACTACACGCCCTTTTTCGAGGTGTCTCATCGCCCTGCGCCTTATGAACATCTCGCATACCTGAGGCATCTGAATCGCAGACAAAACCCTCGTCTGAAGACCAATCTTTTCTAAGGCATCCTGCAATATAAGCCCGTTCATCACTGTCGCTAGCATCCCAGCGGTGTCCGCAGTAGAGCGCTCGAACTGCTTCCCTTCATCGGACACCCCCCTGAAGAAGTTGCCTCCCCCAATCATGATAGCGATTTCTACGCCCAGACCGTGCCCCTCCTTTACTTCTCTTGCCAGTCTGTCAACGACATTGGCGTCCACACCGAACTGCTTATCCCCCATCAACACTTCGCCCGAAAGCTTCAACAAAACCCTTTTGTATCTAGGCTCTACCTCTCCCATCAGATGCCCTCGCCAAGTTCGTAGCGCACAAACCTGCGAATCCGCACATTCTCGCCCGTCTTAGCAATCACCTCGTTCAAAAGTTCCCTTACTGTACGCTTTTCGTCCCAGATATAGGGCTGTTCAAGCAGACAGACCTCAGAATACCACTTGTTCATCTTGCCTTCCACGATCTTTTCAATAACCTCGGGCGGTTTTTTCTGTTCCATCGCCTGTGCCTTGAAGACCTCTTTTTGCTTTTGCACCAGTTCTGATGGCAAATCTTCCTTGCTGACGGCTATTGGCGAGGCGGCTGCGATCTGAAGGCATATCTCGTGCACAAAAGCCTTGAATACATCTGAACGGGCAACGAAGTCTGTTTCGCAGTTGACCTCCACCAGGACGCCAATCCTCCCCTCGCCGTGTATGTAAGAGGCAATGCTCCCTTCCTTTGCCACCCTCCCGCTTTTCTTGGTCGCTACCGCCTGATACCTTATCTGCAGAATCTGCAAAGCCTTTTCCATGTCCCCACCTGCCTCTTGCAAAGCCTCCTTGCACGCGAGGATCCCAGCCCCAGTGCGTTCTCTAAGTTCTTTTACCATCTGTGCAGTGATTTCCATAGATACCTCCTTAGACTATTGCGAACCTTTTGTTTTATTCATCATCTATGACCTTTTGACCCACTACCACAACCTCTGGCGCTGGCTGACCAGCAGGCACACCTTCCCATTCCGGTGCCTGCCGTCTTGCCTGAATCCCTTCAAGACATGCATCAGCGATAGCGCTAGCCACTAGCCTTATGGAACGGATTGCATCGTCGTTGCCAGGCACGACATAGGTCACACTGTCTGGGTCTCCGTTTGTGTCAACGAGCCCTACAACGGGGATCCCAAGCCTTTCTGCCTCTTTGATTGCGATGTGTTCTTTGGTTGTATCAACCACGAATACGCATCCTGGCAGTTCCTTCATCTTCCTTAGACCTCTCAGGTTTTTTAGAAGCCTTGCCTGCTCCTTCTCGAGTCTTATCACCTCCTTCTTTGGCAAACGTTCCACAGAACCCTCTGCTAGTAGCTTCTCAATCTCGTCAATACGGGCAAGCGAGCGCTGAAGCGTCGTGAAGTTCGTCAAAGTGCCACCAAGCCATCTGCTTGTCACAAAAGGCATGTGGCACCGTGTAGCCTCGTCCTCGATGACAGCCTGAGCCTGAGGCTTTGTGCCTACGAACAGCACCTGATCCCCCTCAGACACCACCTTTGCCACAAACGAACACGCCTGCTCCAGAAGTTTCTGGGTCTTCTGCAGGTCGAAGATGTGGATACCGTTGCGACTCCCAAAGATATAAGGCTTCATCTTTGGGTTCCACCTGTTTACTCGATGACCGAAATGGACACCTGCTTCCAGAAGTTCTTTGATTGTTACACGCATGTTCCACCTCCGTTTTACCTCCACCCTGCCCATCCACAACGCCCACTTGCGCCACGGAGGAGTTCGCAGGGTGTGCGTCATTCATGCCGCCACTGGCGGCGAACCGAGTTATTATATCTCGAAAAGTTATTTGCGCAACTAAATTTACAACAGGGCTGCAAACACATAAAATCAGGACAGCGAGGTCTTCATGCAGAAGACACAGACCATCATACTTGGCGCTGGGCTTTGCGGGCTTTCGACCGCTTTTCATCTAAAACAGGATTACCTTTTACTTGAAAAAAATAGCAAGGTTGGGGGGCTTGCAAGCACCGAGGTCATATCTGGTTTCCTGTTCGATTGCACTGGACACTGGCTTCACATAAGAAACGAAAAAGTTCGTTCGCTCGTGGCGAGCCTTATGCCGAATGGCTTCGATACAATAGCCCGCAAGGCAAAGATTTATCTGCACGGGAGGATGACTGATTATCCTTTTCAGGCGAATCTTTTTGGTCTTAGACCACAAGTGTTGCGTGAGTGTCTTAGGGGCGCAGTAGAGGCTGCGCTCTTGAGGGAGAGGATAAAGAAACCAGCCCTGAAGTCTTTTCTGGACTATGTCCGATTTCATTTTGGGGAAGGGATTGCAAAATACTTCATCGTCCCGTACAACACCAAGATCTTTGGTGTTCACCCATCCGAGATAACCAGCGAATGGACTCAAAGGTTCGTTCCTGTGCCAGATATTTTTCAAATCATAGACGGCGCACTTGGGTTTTCGAACGAGGCTATGGGATACAATGCAACATTCATGTATCCGAAGGAAGGCGGGATTCAGGCACTTTCAGATGCGTTCTTCCAGAGGCTAGATGCTTCCAGAACAATGTTTAGGACAGCACCAAGCGCAATAAGCGTGAAAGAGCGGTTTGTGGAGTTTGGCGGGGAGCGGGTCAAGTTCGATTTTCTTGTTTCCACCATCCCATTGCCAGAGCTTGTTATGCTGACTGTTGATGCGCCTGCGACAATTAGAAGCGAGGCGAGGAGGCTTCGCTCGTCGCCCCTTAAGTACATCAATGTCGCTCTGAAAGTAGAAAAGCCATTGGGAGGGGCGCATTGGATATATGTGCCAGAAGCGCATTATCCATTTTACAGGGTCGGGTCTGCGTCGAATGTTTCAAGAAGCGTGGCTTTGCCTGGTTTTTCTTCCTTGTATGTGGAACTTGCAAACGACAGGACTGTTGGGGAAAGGGAGGCTTTGTCTGCCCTTTCTGCTTTTTTGAAAGAGATAGGCACGATAAAAGACGACAAGGAGATAGAGTTTGCAGTTTTCAGAGAATACACCCACGGATATGTGCTTTATGACAGGCACTGCGCTAGGGCTAGAAGAAAGATCATTGATTTTTATCGGGACCACAACATATTTTGCGCGGGGCGTTATGGGGGCTGGCAATATGGCTCGATGGAAGATGCAATAGTGGAAGGCATGGAAGTGGCGTCGGCGATAAAACAAATGGGATAAAAAGATGAGCAAGACCGATCCCCTCTTCAATCTTAGCATAGTGATACCTGTTTATAACGAAGAAGGGCTTCTGGAGACAGCCATAACTGACCTTGTGGCAAAGATGAATGAGATTCCGCTTGTTTACGAAATAATAATATCGGAAAACGGGAGCAAGGACAGGACGAAAGATATAGCGGTTCACCTGGCAAAGAAATATAGAAATATCAGGGTTTTGCACGAAGATGAGCCGAACTATGGGAGGGCGCTTAGGAAGGGGATCGAGCAGGCGAGGGGGGCGATCTGCATCTGCGACGAGATCGACATATGCGATGTGGGGTTTTATCGGCGGGCACTGAACTTATTGACTGAAGACAAGGCAGATATGGTCATAGGAAGCAAGAGGCACCCTGAGTCCAGTGACAGAAGACCATTCATAAGAAGGTTTGCCACATTTGTGATTAACATGCTTTTGAGGATTTTGTTTGGCTTCAAGGGCTCTGATACGCATGGGCTCAAGGCATTTCACAGGGAAAAACTAATGCCTGTGGTGGAATCATGCGTGGTAGAAAAGGATTTATTTGCTAGTGAGCTCGTCATCAGGGCTGAAAGGGCAGGACTGAGGATTGTGGAGATACCGCTATTCATAACCGAAAAGCGGAAACCCTCGATAAACCTGTTTAAGCGGGTTCCGAATGTCCTTTTGAACCTGTGGCGATTGTTCCTTGTAATAAGGCTTCGAAGGAAGGTTTAGAGGTAGTTTTGGCATCTAGTCAGGAAAAGGTCTTCTGCATAAGCATTGACCTCGATGACATGCGGTTTTATAGGAGGATACACGGACTTAGCGAAGAGGGCGATACACCTTTGGTTTTTCAAAAGGCAATGCCAAGATTTCTTGATTTTTGCGACAGGCTCGGGGTAAAGGCGACTGTCTTTGTCATATCTGAGGATTTGAAATGGAGAGAGGCAAAGGATGTCCTTTGCATGTGTATTGAGTCTGGGCACGAGATAGGAAGCCATAGCAGGTCACACAAGTATGATTTGAGCAGGCAGAGCAAGGAAGTCATGCAAAGGGAGGTTCTTGGTTCAAAGGTGGAGATTGAGGATACTCTTGGGACAGAGGTTCTTGGGTTTAGAGGACCTGGCTACAATCTGTCGGAACAACTGTTGAAAGAGATTGCGGATGCTCGGTACGAGTACGATTCAACCATACTTCCGTCGCTCTCTTACTATATTGCAAGGGCACTTATAATAGGCTTTATGAGGGTGCGGGGTAAGCAAAGTGCGTCAATCACGGGTAGGTTTTGTGATTTTGCAAGAGGATGCAAACCGTTTAGATGGGGCGATGGTGTAATAGAACTTCCCATCTCGTCGTTTATCTTGCCTTTTATCGGGACTACACTTTCAAGGCGCAGTTTTGCGAGGCTTGCGAAGACCTTGTTTGCAGGAAAAAGGTTCTTGCATCTGGTGTTCCATGCCCTCGATTTCCTTGAGGCGTCCGAGGCTGGTACTGACCTTTTGATAGAGCCTGCACTGAGGGTGAGGTTAGACGAGAGGCTCGATTTGTTTTCTAAGGCTATAAAAGGACTGATGGCTGGAAGAAAGATGGTAAGACTTTGTGATGTTGTGAAGATGAACATGGTGTAAAGGGGGGTTTTTGATGTTTGGCAAGAAGAGGGGGCGATTGGGTTAGTCAGCGCTTTAGAAAAGGATAAGGCTGCCAGAACGGACAAAGGCGGTATGGGCAATCTGCGGTGTGGAGTTTTGCTTGAAACGCGGATGGACATGGAATACGCTATCCGTCCATGAGGTTCTTCAAGAATATTAGTCTGGAGTTTCAAGACGCTGAAACCGCTGGCATTTTTTTCAAACAAGAAGCAGATTTGTTTGGAAACGGTAGCGGTTACGGTTTCAAACTTCAGGGCATAGACTTTTCACTTATAAGTGATGCAAACTGTACAATGTCGGTGCAACTGAAGAAAGGCAGGCACGACCTTGTTTTGCTCAGACAAGGCATACCTTTGAAGGTCGAGGTTGCGCCCGATACCACAGCGGTTTTTAGTTCTGCAGTGCAGGGGACAAAAGAAGGAATCATTGTCAGGACCTTCCGAATAGAGTTTCACAAGCCTTTGCATATCCTGAACCCCATTGAGGCTTTGACAAAACTTGCAGAGGAGAGGGCACAGGGGCTCGAGGCATTGCAGGGAGCGCTCAGGTTTCTAGACCAGAAGGCTTTGGAAAGAGATGTGGCGGTCGAGATCTTTGCAATCTCGCTCAAACCCAGAGGAGATGAGCCTTGTTCTTACGATCTGGCATTTACTGGTGTTGTGCGATTATCGTCTGGGATGAAGGTGCACTTTGGAGATTTTGTCCTGCCAAGAGTGCTTTTGCCCTCAATCTTTCTTGGAAAGCCATATCCTTTGCTTTTGGAAGATGTAATAGAACATACTCCGAACACGCTCAGAGCACTGCTTCAGGTCATACAAAAGGCTCAAGGCAAGTTTTTTATCAGCCTGAGTCTTCCTGATTTCACAATACAAAGCCTTCAAGCCGACGAGACCATGCTTTCTTGCAATATAGTCCCCGATAGAAAAGCAAGGCTGAGCGGGCGATTTCATTTCTATGGGAGAAAGGCTAAAAAACTAAAAATCGAGAAGGCAAAAATGGTGACAGAAAATGGCTCTCAAGTTCTTTTTGACGCCCAGATCACCTTTGGGGAATCGCCTGGTGATTTCCATGCAGACATCGTGCTTTCAAGGGGTTCCATCATCAAAGACTTTTTAGTTGCGTTATCTGCCACGAACCCCCACCTGCTTGGCAAAGACGGAATGGCGGCTCGGATAGAAAAAGCCCAACTTCACGGCAGGGTAAGGCTTTTATCGAAGAAAAGCCACCTTACAGTGGACCAGACATCTAGACTTGCAACCTCGGCGCTCATCACTCTTGGAAAACAGGTAGTATCCGCACGCAACAGGTATCTATTCTCGCTCGAATCTCAGAAACTAAGTGTGCAGGCGCTGTTCAAGCCATGCAAAAATGGGCTCGGAATAGAGGCGAAGGGGAACGCTCAGATGGCATGTGACATCCAAATCCCGATCTCACCATTGCTCGAACTGGGTTTGAAAGAAAAAGACTTGCGGATAAGGTCTTTGATTTCATTTACCGCAGACCAAAAAATCCTTTTAGGAAGGGGCACACTTGCCATCAAACCATCCGGCTCGTTTTCTGCAGACCTGAAAAACCTCAATATCGTACTTGACAATCGAAAGATAGTGATTCCTGCGGGGACAAAACTTGTTGGAAGGTGGCAAACGAAGAAAGAGGCGCAGGTCTTAGAAGTACTTGTGGCGCCAGGGAAAAAGAAGGCTCTTTTTGTTTGGCAAAATAAAAAGAAGCCATTGTCTTCCGAGTTTTCGAAGAAGATAAAACTTAGCTTCCTGCTGACACATCCATTTGGCCTCTCTTTGGTAAGGGAAAAGGTTCCACCCCTTGCTACGATCTCAAACTTCTTTTCTTCACGGATTGACCGCCCGATTTTGCCAGAGCGCATTACTAAGGCATTGGAAGACGATATAAGGCTCGTCTTGAGCTCGTTCAACCAGAGCATTGCGTCGTTTATATCCGACCTGTTTGAGCGCCTGTCTCTTGTGACACAAAAGGTAGAAGAAACAGTAAAGAAGAAACCCGGGGAGGTCCTCACAACAAAGGCTTTGGCGGGCTTTATCTCAAGGGCACTGTCCAAATCAGATGCCTTTTCTTTCGAGTTCGAGCAAGTCCTCGAGCGGGTCACAAAAGGTGAAGGGCTTGATGTGGATTATACGAAGGGGCTTATAAGGAGGGCTTTAGGGACAGAGGGTTTTGAATACGAGATAGACTGTGCAGTGCGCTTTTTGAACCTTCTTTTAAGCCCAACCGAGGCGATCGAAAAGCCATCCCTGTCGCATGAAGAACCCTTTGGTGCGCGGGAAACGCTAAGAAAAAAGGTCGAATCCCTTGGCTTATTATCTGCACATGACCTTTATTCAATGAAGCAAACGCAGGCAAGTGCACTTTATCGGACAGTGCCATACATGACCTTGCAGCAGGTTGAATATGTTTTGAGGCAAGAAACAAAGGATGGCGACGAAGATTTGCGCAGGTATCTGGAACTTTGCAAGTATGCGAAAGAAATGGCTCTGGTCGTCGAGGAGGAAGGCTATGGTGGCATAGGCACGAAGTTTGGCGCAAAGGATGTTGCATCGCTTGTTTCTCTTGCATTGAAAATGCTCGAAGAAGATAGACAAATCCTTGGTCCGTGGGAGTGTGCAGCCCTGCTTCGAGCAGGGATACTGGATATTTACCAAGGCGCATCTGTGCAACTTTGTAACCGCTTGCTTCTTCAGTATCTAGCAATGATGCCAGACTATTTTACCACCGAGGTTTTTTACGAAATGGCAAATGGGGTAGAACATATCATGGCTAGTGTCCTTTATGGATTTTTGCATCAAGACCAGGACGAACTCAAAGAAAGAATAGACCTTTGCGAATTCTTGGAAGAAAAACTGGGGCTTGAGGCACCTCGTCAAGAAGATTTTATGGCACTTGGAAAGAAGGCACGGATGTCTTATTTCGAAGCCCTTTGGAATCTTGCGACCAAAGTGATCGAAAAATCAGAGTTCTATCGTGCAAAAAAGGCTTTTGTCCAGGAATATCGCCATCCTGCCCCAACCCGTCCATCTTCACGGGACAAAAGAAAAGAAATATACAAAGAGGTCAAGAAAGCAGTCGAAAGTGCGGATTTGCTTGCTAGAAAAGCGATTGAAAGCAAAGGCTTTTTGAGGTCCGCAGAAGAATCCTATCGGGAAGCCTTTGAACTATGTGCTGTTGCGCTTAGCGAGGACATAAATGCAATGGAGGTGCCTTATATCAAGCGCTTTCTTGAAAGAAACGAAGAGGCACTAAGGGTTTTGTGCGTTGTCCGAAATGTGCAGGAAGGGGTTGATGACACAAGGGAATGGCTAAGAAAGCGGGTTGGAGGTTTCAATCCCGATGACGAAAAAGACTTGGTCCGAAAGGTTGTGCATGCCTTGTATGCGCTTGAAGAAGACAGGCGTTCAGTGCTTTCAGACCCCCTTGTGCATCTTCTTTTGCCTCCTCCACAAGGTTTCTACGATTTCACCATAATCTTTTGTTCAGGTGTGGTCACGGATGGGGCTTCAGGAAGGGAACTGGAAAACGCAGTCAACAGGCTTTACAGCGTGCACAAAGTAAAGACCATAAGGGCACACACAGGGCTTTTTCGCCCCTTAGAGTACAACGCCCAAAGGATCATCGAGGCTATAAGACAGGCAAAGACGCCTTACGGGCTTTTGGGTTATAGTCAAGGCTGTGCGAACATGCTAATGGCTGAAAGTTTGCTTATGTCTGGAACGCCTGATGAACAGGCACTTCTAAAAAATCTTATCGCAAGGCTTTTTTTGTATTCTGCTGGTGCAGGCTCGGCTCATGGGACATCTGGGATGCTCAAATACAAAAAAGCGTTGATTGAAGGCGAAAAGATGCTGAAACACTATCAGGGATTGCTTTCGAGGGAGTCTGTTGAATCGCTATTGCGTTTGTTGCGGGCCTTGCTGGATTCCAGAGGTTTTGTAAAGACGATTGCTGGTGCACATTCGCTTACGATCGAAAGGGCTTGCATTTTGCACAGGGACGGGCAGTTCAAGGAGGATTGCATAAGTTCATGTGTGCGGGCAATCCTAGATGAAGACCAGTGCCCTGATGCACTTCTTTACCTTTATAACATCCACAAGAAACTTATGCCTGATGTGCCTTGCGATAGCCAAGTATCCTGCGATGAGGCAGTGCCTTTTTCTAAAAGGGTTCAAAACCCATGGTCAGTCGTGCTAAGGAAAACTGCGCTTGAGTCCAAGCCTCTTGCCACACACCACTGGGCTCCTGTTTCGCACGAAATCGAAAATCTTGTGACCATGCGTGACGAAGAGCGTGGTGTTTACATGTTCCCAAAGGATGTCCATGTCTTCCCATGGGTCTGGCTCAATGCGAGGTTTGGGAGGATAAAAGTTACGAAGTGATCCTGGATTGCTGACAGAAAGTTTTTTCTTTCTTTGTCGTCACATGCTCCTCGCCTTTTTCGTCCTGACGGAGAGTATGGGACCTGTTCTCCGGCTTGTCCCGCTCTTGTGAATCTAAGCGATGGCTCGTTTGCGCGATGCAAAAATCCTTGATTACGACTTCGCCACAGCGTAAAATCCGGCCGCAGCCCGCTGAGGGCTTCGAAGGAGATATGTTTCTCGTCGTCGTGAGTTGACAATCGAACTTAGGTTCTAAGCCAGGAGGTTCATCGCATGAAAAGACTTGAGATTAGATGGCAGAGGCTCATTTCAAGCGGAGAGACCTGTCCCAGATGTAGTTCAACAGAAAAAGAACTAGAAAAGGCGATTCATCCCCTGAAGCAAAGCCTTACCCCGCTTGGAATAGAAGTCGTAGTTCAAAAAGATGAGATGTCCATTCAAGAGTTCGAAAAAGACCCGCTCCGCTCGAACCAGATATGGGTCAACAAGCGGCCACTCGAAGATTGGCTTGCCGCCCAGGTCGGGCAGAGTCCATGTTGTGAAGTGTGCGGTCCTTCAGACTGTCGCACTCTCATACTAGAAGGGGAAACCTATGAAACGATTCCAGCGGAGATGATCGTCAGGGCAGGACTCTTTGCCGCTTCGGAGCTCATGCGCTCCGAGAGTGAAGACTTGTGTTGCCTGGGGGAAGTCCCGAGATAGCCGATCACCAGCTGTTGCCAGAAATAGCATGGCTTTTTTGTGACTTTCCCACTCCGAGGCCATTTCGGTCCATTTGGGCGAAAACAACAAGAGTTTAGATGCATCTTGCAAGGGTTGATGTTTCTTGACTTTCTTCACACCTGCGTTTTTTCCATCAGCTAACTTTATTCATTGACACTTGGCGTCAAACATTATACGAAATAGCGCATTTTGTTCTTTAGGCTTTTTTCTTTGCTGTGGAGATCAGGATGGCGCTCACACTACCAAGGGAACTGGACGAGAAAATCGAAGAGCTCAAGAACAGGTATCCAACGACGAGGGCTTGTCTTATCCCTGCGCTCGTGCTTGCAAACAAGCACTATGGCTATATCTCTAGGGATGTGATGGATGCAGTTGCACAAAGACTTGGGCTTCCAAAATCGCATGTGATAAATACCGCAACCTTCTACACCCTTTTGCACAAAGAGCCTGTTGGCAAGTTCCACATACAGGTGTGCGTAAATGTCTCTTGTTTTCTCAAGGGGTCGGACAGGCTTTTGGAGCACCTAAAGAAAAAACTAGGGATTTCCCCGGGAGAGATGACAAGCGATGGGCTCTTCAGCCTTGAGTGCGTCCAGTGCCTTGCATCCTGCGGGACTGCGCCAACCATACAGATAAACGACGACTACTACGAGGCGATGACAGAAGAGAAACTCGACAAACTCCTTGATGAACTGCGGACAGGAGGAAAGAAGTGAGCAACTACCTTTTGAGATTGAAGGATGGAGAGGTCCTGCATGACCTTGGCGCCCATCTGCGTCTTGGTGGATTTGAGGCTGTGAAGAAGGCGCTCAAGATGCAGCCAGCAGACATTATCGAAGAAGTAAAGAAATCGGCACTTCGAGGGCGGGGCGGTGCTGGTTTCCCTGCAGGTATAAAGTGGGGGTTTGTGCCAAAGGACAGCCCTAAAAAGAAGTATTTGGTTGTGAACGCAGACGAGGGGGAGCCAGGGACATTCAAAGATAGGTATTTTTTGGAGCGTGACCCATTCCCTTTGCTAGAAGGGGCTATCATCGCATCATACGCGATAGGCGCAAATACTTGTTACATCTACATTCGAGGCGAGTTCGTAAAGCAGATAAAGATTGTCGAAAACGCTATAAAGCAACTTTATGAAAAAGGCTATCTTGGCAAGGATGTGATGGGGTCAGGTTATCCACTTGATATCTATGTGCACCCAGGCGCTGGGGCATATGTGTGCGGGGAAGAGACAGCGCTTCTGGAGAGCATAGAAGGAAAGCCAGGAAGACCAAGAAACCGCCCTCCTTTCCCTGCAACAGTTGGCTTGTTTGGCTGTCCAACCGTGATAAACAATGTCGAGACGATCGCTTGCGTCCCACTCGTTATCAAGTATGGGGCGGAAGAGTTCAAAAAGATGGGCAAGGAAAAGGACGGGGGTCCTAAACTTTATTGTATTAGCGGGCAGGTAAAAAGACCAGGGCTTTACGAAGCCCCGATGGGGACAAACCTCCTGAAGATCATAAACGAGTTCGCTGGCGGGACTTTGGACGATAAGCCTATAAAAGGCGTGATCCCTGGTGGCACATCAACGCCTGTGCTTCTGCCCGAAGAATGCGATGTTGATATGGATTTCGATAGCTTGAAGGTAAAGGGGAGCATGCTAGGTTCTGCTGCAATCATTGTGTTCACTGAAGGGACTTGCCCTGTCAAGGTGCTGGAACGGATTTCTGCGTTCTATGCCCATGAATCCTGTGGTCAGTGCACACCATGCAGGTCTGGCACTTTGTGGCTAGAAAGGCTTGTTGCGCAGATCGAGCACGGAAAAGGCAAGAAGGGCGATTGCGAACTTCTTTTGGATGCCTCCGCAAACATCATGGCGAACACGATCTGTGCCCTTGGCGATGCAGCAGCGATGCCAGTTCAGTCATTCGTGAAAAAGTTTAGAGATGACTTCGAGAAGCATATTAGTCTTTCAAAGTGCCCTTATGATTGAGGAGGATTGTGATGTCCTTTGAAGCAATAGCATTCTATGTCCTTTCAGCGGGGGCAATAATAAGCGCCTTTTGTGTTGTTGTCCCTCCGATGGGAAGAAATCCTTTGCACGCAGCGCTTTCTTTGCTCTTGACCCTGTTTTTTGTGGCTTGTCTTTTTGTTCTTCTAAGCGCACACCTTCTGGCAGTTCTTCAAATCCTCGTCTATGTGGGTGCGGTAATGGTGTTGTTTGTCTTCGTTGTGATGCTTTTGAACCTACAACCTGAAGAACTGAAGGGCGCCAAAATAACACCTTGGAAGGTCCTTGGAGTGGCACTTGCCCTTGTCTTTTTGGCGAAATCTTTGGTCGCAGTCGCAGTCGCAACCCAAGATTTCTTACCTGTGAACTTAGAAGCAGTGGGCAAATCTGACTTTGGGTCAGTAAAGGTTGTAGGAAAAGAACTTGTGACAACCTATTTGTTTCCTTTTGAACTCGCTTCTATCCTTTTGCTTGTTGCGATCCTTGGCGGGGTGCTAATAGCAAGAAGGCATAAGAGAGGTTAGTTATGGCAGAAGTCCCTTTGTCCCATTATATCGCTGTCTCTTTGGCGCTATTCACCATAGGCTCGATAGGCGTTCTTACAAGGCGCAATATTCTTGTGGTCTTGATGAGCATAGAGCTCATGCTGAATGGCGTGAATGTGGCGTTTTTGACATTTTCCAGATGGCACGGGGATACCCTTGGACAAGCGGCAATATTCATAGTGATGGCTGTTGCAGCGTCCGAGGTTGCAGTTGGTCTTGCCCTTGCCATCGCCCTGTTTCGTCATCAAAGAAGTGTCGATGTTGATAAGGCTACAAACCTGAAAGGGTGAGCATATGGAAAATCTTTTGTATCTGGTCGTTTTCCCTCCCCTGCTCGGTGCAATCGTAAACGGTCTTTTTTGTAGGTATCTGTCTAGAGGCACTGTAAGCGTCATTGGGGTCGGGACTCCTTTTATCTCTTTCATCACTTCTGTTTACCTTTTCTTTGCCACAAAGGGCGAAGAAGGCTTTGCCCTAACCGCCACTCTATTCGATTGGATAACCACAGGCACAACGAACATAGCGCTTTCCTTCTACCTTGACCCGCTTTCAATGGTGATGGCGCTCGTAGTCACTGGGGTTGGTTCTTTTATCCACCTCTATTCAGTAGGATACATGCACGATGACCCTTCCTATGCCCGCTATTTCAGCCACCTGAACCTGTTCATGTTCTCGATGCTTATGCTCGTCCTTGGCAAGAGTTTGCTAGTCATGTTCGTTGGCTGGGAAGGAGTGGGACTTTGTTCTTACTTGTTGATAGGATTTTGGTTTTCGGACATGGAGAAGGCAATCGCTGGAAAGAAGGCTTTTATCGTGAACAGGATCGGCGATTTTGGCTTTCTTCTTGGCATATTCATCCTTTTGTTCGTGCTTGGCGGTTCTTTGGACATCGAGGTCTTGAAGGAACAGGTTTCCAAAGAAGGCTTTGTGCTTGCATCGAATGTTCCCCTTGTCACCATCGTGACCTTGTGCCTTTTTGTTGGTGCCACAGGAAAGTCGGCGCAGATACCCTTATATGTGTGGCTTCCTGATGCAATGGCAGGTCCTACACCTGTGTCTGCCCTAATCCATGCTGCTACGATGGTCACTGCAGGGGTCTATATGGTTGCAAGGCTCAACTTCCTTTTTGCACTTGCCCCTGTGACCATGGCTGTTGTTGCAGGCATAGGCGCGCTTACCGCCATCTTTGCTGCGACCATCGGGCTTGCACAAAACGACATAAAGAAGGTCTTGGCGTATTCAACAGTTAGCCAGCTCGGATATATGTTTCTTGGCGTTGGTTCTGGCGCTTTTGGCGCAGGCATATTCCACCTTATGACCCATGCATTCTTCAAGGCTTGCCTCTTTCTTGGTGCAGGTAGCGTCATCCACGCATTGCACGGCGAGCAGGACATAAGACGCATGGGAGGGCTAAAAACCAAGATGCCTATTACTAGATGGACATTCCTTATTTCTTGCCTTGCGATTGCAGGAGTGCCCCCGCTTTCAGGCTTCTTTTCAAAGGACGAAATCCTTTACAACGCATTCGTCCTTTCCCACAAATCTGGCGCTGTGCCAGAATATCTTGGCAAAATCTATTTCGCATTAGCACTTTTAGGCGCATTCCTTACCGCTACCTACATGTTCAGGCTTTATTTCCTGACATTCGAGGGGGATTTGCGCTCGCACGACGCTTACCCTCACGAATCTCCAAAGGTCATGACTATTCCGTTAGTTGTGCTTGCATTTGGCGCTATCTTTGCAGGCTTTGTCGGTTTGCCATCTGAAGGTCTAAATCTTTTCCATCATTATCTTGAGCCTGTGTTCGCCCAAGGTTCAAAGTTCTTCGTGTCCAAAGGGACGCACGAGATCGAATATGGTCTTATGGGGCTTTCGACTCTGGTCGGGCTTGCTGGTATATTCTTTGCTTACCTGCTTTACATTGGTGCGTGGAAGGAAGAACCAAAAAGGCTTACATCTGCGCTCCCTCGGCTCTATAAACTCGTGTTGAACAAATATTATGTTGACGAGATTTACGATTTCTTGTTCGTCAAGCCATTCCAGAAGATTTCACAGATTGCATACAGGTTCATTGATGCCTTGCTCATAGACAAGGTCATGGTGGAAGGTCCTGCAAGGCTTACGAGAGGCTTGGGCACGATTTCAAGCCCTGTGGTGAACGGGGATGTGCAATCTTATGCGATGATGATGTTCTTGGGTCTTTGCGTGCTTATTTTTCTAATCTTCTGATGTGGAGGCGGTGCAGATGGGAATTGAAACCTATGCCACGACACCTTTTATCTCATTGACGCTCGCCCTCCCGCTTTTAGGGGTTCTTCTGCTCTTGTTCGTCCCAAGGGAACAAGAAAACGCCCACAAGTGGATTTCTTTCGTCTTCTCGCTTGCGACATTCCTTTTGTCTTTGAGTTTGTGGGTGAACTTCGACCAGAACCTGTCGGGATTTCAACTCGTCGAGGAAAAATCAGGGCTTCCCTTGGGGGCAAAATATCTTGTCGGCATTGATGGACTAAGCCTTCTTCTCGTCATGCTTACAACATTTTTGACCCCTATAACCATCCTTTCCGCCTTTTCCGCCATCAAAGAAAAGGTTAAGGAGTTCTATATTGCGCTTTTGTTGCTCGAGACCGCAATGGTCGGCACATTCGTTGCCCTTGATATGCTCTTGTTCTACATCTTCTGGGAGTTCATGCTGATCCCGATGTATCTCATTATCGGCGTGTGGGGAGGACCAAGAAGGATATACGCAGCGGTCAAGTTCTTCCTCTATACATTCTTTGGTTCTGTTTTGATGCTGGTTGGCATCATCTATCTGCACCTGAAGGCAGGTGGGAACACATTCCTTTATCAGGACTTCCTTGGCTTGCCATTAGGAGTTCGTGAGCAGGCATGGCTTTTCCTAGCATTTGCGCTAGCATTCGCAATAAAAGTGCCACTATTTCCGTTCCATACATGGCTTCCAGACGCACATGTCGAAGCACCTACCGCAGGTTCTGTCATCCTTGCAGCGATCCTTTTGAAGATGGGGACTTATGGCTTCTTGAGGTTTGCAATCCCATTGTTCCCTGAAGGCGCTGGCATCTTTTCTTTGCCCATCATGGTGCTTGCTGTGATAGGGATCGTGTATGGCTCTTTGATGGCATTTGCTCAGGACGATGTAAAGAAACTTGTCGCATATTCTTCTGTTGCGCACCTTGGATTTGTCATGCTCGGGATGTTCATGCTTACAACAGAGGCAGTGCAGGGTAGCATCCTTCAGATGATAAATCACGGGATTTCGACTGGAGGACTATTCTTGCTTGTTGGCGTGCTTTACGAGAGGCGACACACAAGGCTTATAAGCGCCTATGGGGGGATTGCCAGGGTCATGCGGATGTTCGCTGCGTTCCTTGTCATCGTGACCCTTTCATCCATAGGGCTTCCTGGCACGAACGGTTTCGTTGGCGAGTTCCTTGTTCTTGCAGGGTCTTTCAAGGAGGCGCTTAGCCAGACACATGGCTTGAAGACGACACTCCTTGTTTTTGGGGTTCTTGCAGCGTCTGGTGTGCTTCTTGGCGCAATCTACATGCTGACCATGGTAAGAAAGGTGCTTTTCGGTCCTGTGGTTCACAAAGAAAACGAGGGTTTGAAGGATGTAAGTTTCAGGGAGTTCCTGGTTCTGGCATCCCTTGTAGTTTTCATATTCGCCATCGGGATTTACCCGAACTTTTTGCTAAAGAAAAGCGAGGCTTCTGTGAATGCAACTATTCAGGCTTATAAGGAAAGGGTCGTGAAGATGCGCTCGCAGGCACCAAGTGATTTCGTGGAGGCAAGAAGATGAGTGACTTCTATCTTTTGTCCCCCTTGTGGATTGTGACGATTGGCGGGCTTTTGATCCTTGTTTTAGACCTTCTTTCTAAGCCCCGGGCAAGCCGAGACTTCCTTGGCTATATCCTTGCAGTCACCTTCTTGTTGGCTTTTTTTGCGGTCCTTTTCCAGTGGACAAAGGATGTAAGCCTTTCAAGCCCTTATGTTGCCCCAATCCTGAAGCTAGACCCATTCGCTGCATTTTTCGCCTCGCTTGTGCTTGTTTCAGGTGCTGCCTCTGCCCTTTTTGCGGTCGGGCATCTGCGTGAACACGCATCTGAATATGGCGAGTTCTATGTTCTGCTTGCATTTTCTGCGCTTGGCGCAATCGTCTTGTTTGTTGCCACAGACCTTGTAACTGCGTTTCTGGGTCTCGAGATCATGAGTTTGTCCCTTTATTGCCTCGCCGGGATGAAAAAGTCTTCTATCTTTTCCACTGAAGCAGGGCTGAAATACTTCGTGCTAGGCGGGGTTGGTTCTGCATTCTTTTTGTTTGGGGTCGCATTTCTTTATGGTGAAACAGGGTCTTTGAATATCGTTGAAATGGCTCGCTATTTTTCTTTGAAAGACCCTGCTCAAAACTATTTATTGCCTCAGATTGGTCTTATCCTTGTGCTTTGTGGTGTCGCATTCAAGGTTGCAAGCGTTCCGTTCCACATGTGGACCCCAGATGTCTATGAAGGTGCGCTTACCCCTTCTGTCACCTTCATGGCTTCAGCGGTCAAGGTATCTGCATTTGGGCTCATGGCGAGGTTCTTCTTTACAGTGTTTCAAAACACTGCATTCCTTTCCTTCCCTGTGCCTTTCCCTGATACAGTGCTTGTCCTTTCCATCCTGAGCATGGTCGTAGGCAATGTGCTTGGCATTGTTCAAAAAAGCGTGAAACGGATCCTTGCATATTCATCCATCGCTCATGCAGGCTATGTCTTGCTTGGTGTCTATGCTGTGCAAAAGGGCGAAAGTGTTTCCTTGAACGATGCAGTGCCATTCTATCTTCTTACTTATGCAGTCTCATCTCTTGGCGCATTCGGCATCGTGGCAATCCTTCAATCAAAAGGGGTCGAGGACACATCGCTTGAAAGGTTTGCAGGGCTTAGCAAGAAACACCCATTCTTGTCCATGCTTTTCCTTTGTTTCTTGTTTTCGCTAGCAGGCATCCCGCCATTTGCTGGATTCATGGGCAAGCTTTACCTTTTCAAGGAGGTGCTTGCAAGGGACACCCATGGAAACCTTTTGTGGGTCATCATCGCTGTCTTGAATAGCCTTGTCGCCTTGTTCTATTATTTGAGGATTGCTGTTTACATGTATTTCAAAGACCCTGATGAAAAAGGGCTTTGTGCAATGAGGACGCCTGCGGGTGTGGGAAGCGCTGTGGTCTTGGCATTGGTCGTCTTGTGGGTAGGCATTGCGCCTAGAAGGTTCATAAGTGCATCTGCAAGCGCTGCACAAAGTGCAGGGATTTTGGTGCAGAAAAGGGTGACAGAGGAGGTAAAGCCTGTAAAACCTCCTATCACAAGGGCTTTGCTCGAGGAGGCGAAGAAACATGGGAGGGAGCAATAAGGGCGAGGATTTAGGCTTTTTCGATGTTTTTCCGAAGGAGTTTCGTGATGGTGTCATAAAGATTGTGGAAGAAAAAGGGAAAGATACGCTTGCTGTCTTCGATGCGGACTGGACTTTGTGGGAGCACGATATTGGCGAAGCAATGCTTAGATTCATGGCAGCATCAGGGATGTTCAAGGATTTTGGAGGTGCAAAGAATGCGGGCTTGGTGTGGCAACACTATTGCGACCTTGGGAAGAAGGATACAGCGCAGGGCTATGCATGGGCTTGCAAGGTTATGTGGTCGCTCAAGGAGGCTCAGGTAAAGAAGGTGGCAAGGGGGATTGCATGGGCATGGCCAACATATCGCCCGTGGATGTTCGATTTCATCAAGTATCTCTTGAAGCAGAAAGCCACGGTTTATGTGGTCTCTGCAAGCAACAGGTGGGTTGTTGAATCTGCAATGGACTTTATGGGTGTGCCTAAGGTGAAGGTTGTGGCGATGGAGGTGCAGGTCTATGACGGGGTTCTGACACCTCACATAAAAGAACCCATAATCTATGGGGAAGGAAAGGTTCAGGCACTGATGCAGAAGGAAGGGCGCATGCCTGACATTGCCTGCGGAGATAGCGAAGGTGATGTGCCGATACTAAAAAAGGCAAAAGAGGCGCTTTTGGTGGTAAACAAGGGTTCAAAGATGCTGGATGTAGCAAAGAAAGAGGGCTTTCATGCCCTGATTTTGGGGTGAAGATGAAGAGGTTCGAGGGAAAGGTAGTCTTTATAACAGGTGCTTCTGCAGGTATCGGCGAGGCTTTAGCATATAGGTTTGGCGAGGAAGGCGCGTCTTTGTGCCTTTGCGCAAGACGGGAAGAAAGACTTTTGAATGTAGTGAAAGAGGTCGAGGCAAAAGGAGGGCAGGCGACTGCTCTGAGATGCGATGTGACAGTGGATGGCGACCTAGAAAGGGCTGTGGAAGAGGCAAAAAAGAGGTTTCAGAAGATTGATATCGTTGTTGCAAATGCAGGCTTTGGAGTTACAGGGCTCATAGAAAAACTAAAGATCGACGATTTCAGAAGGCAGTTCGAGACGAATGTTTTTGGGGTCTTGCGCACATTCTATGCGACATTCGAAGAACTGAAGAAGAACAAAGGGCAATTTGTCGTTTTAGGAAGTGTGGCTGGCTATATCCCAAGCCCAGGCTCTGCCCCATATTCCATGAGCAAGTTTGCTATTCGTGCATTTGCCGAGACCCTTCGTGCCGAGATGAAGCCTCATGGCATAAGTGTGGTCTTGATAAGCCCTGGCTTTGTGGAAAGCGATATAAGAAGGACAGATAACTTTGGCAGGGTTCACGAGAACAAAAAAGACCCAGTGCCATCATGGCTAGTCATGCCAAGGGAAAAGGCAGCGAAGATCATAGTGGATGCAATCCATGCAAAGAAGCCAGAAGAGGTCGTAACCTTGCACGGCAAGGCACTTGTCTTTGCCTCAAAGCACCTCTGGCGCACAACTAGGTTCTTCTTGCAAAGGGGCTTCAGGCTGAGGAAAGACCTTCATTGACCTTTGGAGTGCGCAAACTTGTTTGCGCCTTGTCTTTGTAACTTATTACCAAGCCTGCGTTTTGGGTAAAGCGCTCGCTTGCACCATGACGGTTCAACCACGATGATTCGTCTTTTCACCTCTCGCTCGTGGTATAATACCTTCTAGTGGGTTTGGAGGTCAACGGTGAGAGGCAACGCGAATCTCCGTACTTCTGTTGTTTTATTTTCGCTTGCCGCGTTACTGCTTGCCTGTGTTCGGGATGGTGGCGGCGCGCGAACGCACAACGGTGGCGGTGGGACCCCACCTACTGGCTACGGAGATTTCACTGGCGGGCCAGAGTTCCAGGTGAGCACATGGACGACAGGTGGCCAGGATAATCCATCCGTCGCCTCGCTACCTGATGGCGGGTTTGTGGTGGTGTGGCAAAGCTATGGGCAGGACGGCTCAGTTAAGGGTGTCTATGGCCAGAGATATGATTCTGATGGAGACAAGGTTGGCTCTGAATTCCAGGTGAACACATGGACGACAGGTGATCAGCAAGCACCATCGATCACCTCGCTTCCTGATGGGGGGTTTGTGGTGGTGTGGTATGGCGATGAGCCAGAGGGCCGATGTTGGGATATCTATGGTCAGAGGTTTGATTCTAATGGGAACAAGATTCGCTCTGAGTTCCGGGTCAACACATGGACGACAGATTGCCAGCTGACTCCATCCATCACCTCGCTTTCTTACGGTGGGTTTGTGGTCGTGTGGCTAAGTGCCGGGCAGGACGGCGATCGGTATGGTGTCTTTGGTCGGATGTTTGACTCTAATGGGAACAAGGTCGGCTCTGAGTTCCAGGTGAACACATGGACGACAGGCCATCAGCAGGCTCCATCCATCAGCTGGCTTCCCAATGGTGGGTTTGTGGTGGTGTGGCAAAGCGACAATGGCCTGGACGAGGATGTGTCTAGTGTCTATGGTCAGAGGTTTGATTCTAGTGGGAACAAGGTTGGCTTGGAGTTCCAGGTGAACACATGGACGACACATGTCCAGTGGAATCCATCCATCACCTCGCTTTTTGATGGTGAATTTGTGGTGGTGTGGCAGAGCCGGTATCAGGACGGCTCAGGTGAGGGTGTCTATGCTCAGAGGTTTGATTCTAGTGGGAACAAGGTTGGCTCGGAGTTCCAGGTCAACATATGGACCACAGATCACCAGATGCATCCATCGATCACCTCGCTTCCTAATGGCGGGTTTGTGGTGGTGTGGACAAGCGGATGCTCTTTTGATTGCGAGGGGCAGGACGGCCCATTTTATCGTGTCTGTGGTCGCGTATTCAGGCAATAGCCGCACCTCGAGTCCACCGTTTACGACCGGAACACAGAAGCCATTGCTTACAAGCGACTGGAACACAGAAACAAATCGGTGGCAAGCCACACGCACTCCAAAAAAGTTTTGGAGTGCGCAAACTTGTTTGCGCCTTGTCCTGGGCTTATTTAACAAGGCGAAAGCGACCTCCTAGACTCCAAAATGGCTCGATTTGAAAAACACGGATTGGCATGAGATAAATCTTGTAGATGTCCGGTGAAACAATGGAAAACACACTAGCCCGAGCAAAGGCGACCCTCACAGAAGAGATCGAAAAAGCAGGGTTCAAGGTTTTGCGCATCCTTTTGTTTGGGAGTCGTGCCCGTGGCGATGCCCGCTCTCTGAGCGACTGGGATTTTTTTTGTTGTAACAGACAAAGAACCTACGCTTGACGAAGAGAAAAAGATGGTGTCAAAACTTAGCCTGCGTTTTGCCGAGCTGAACTTTTTTGGTGATGTCATTTTGCAGTCCGAGGCAGTTGTGGAGGCACGGAAAGGCAATACTGGGTTTCTTGCTTACTATGTGCTGAAGGAAGGGGTGCATATATGAACCAGGACGCTGCTCGGATTTGGGTCTTGAGGGCTGAACACGACCTGAAGATAGGGAAAGACGAACTGGGCTGTGATGACCCCGCAGCTGATGCAATCTGATTTCACATGCAGCAGTGCGTGGAGAAATACCTGAAAGCGTTTCTAGTGTTTCACAAATAAGATAAAGCGGACCCAAGATATCCGATTTTTGGTGAACCCTTGTCCGCAGATTGATGCAGACTTTGGGTTGCTCATTGAACTGGGTGTCCCTGAGTTGACCACTTATGCGGTGAAAGCGCGATATGACGAACTTGTCTTTCCGAGCGTGGACGAGGCTCGTGATGCTGTGAATCTTGCTCAGCATACAAGGGATTTTGTTCGCAAGAAACTCAAGGGAAAAGGGTACGCACTACAATAAATCTCTACATTCAAGGCAAAATCAAAAGTTGTTCGTTTGGGAAAATGACTTATTTGTTTACATCCCCGCACTTTTTTTGCATCATAACTATCGGTCCTTGTTTTATGGAGGCTTACTGTGAAGGTCAAGTTTGAACATGTGATTGACGCACCAATCCAGAAGGTCATCGAGGCTTACAAGAGCCAAGAGTTTTATGTGGAAAAGATGAAAAACTCTGGCGCCCTTTCTGTTGAAGTGCTCGAAAGGCAGGAGCGGGATGACGGCACTATCTTCACAAAGGCAAAAGTCGTGGAAAAATCAAGGGTGCCCGCATTCTTGCGCAAGTCCGAGACAGATGAATATGTAGATGAAAACACACTGGACCCCAATGCAGGCATAATGAAATGGAAGATAACCCCGACCAGAGGGGCGGACAAGGTCTTCTTGTGGGGGGATGTGCAGTTCTTTGATGCTGGCGGTGGTAAGACAAAGGTCGTATTCACGACTGAGATTCAGGTCAAGATACCGTTTGTGGGAGGGCAGGTCGAGAAGTATGCCCTGTCAAACACCGAAGAGGAATGTGCGAAGCAGGCTCAGTTCATAAGAGACTGGGTTGCAAAACATTGAAAGTGTAATGCGGCTAAAAAAACTCGCACCTTTTCTTTTGTTCGCCTTTTCTTGCAATCACGACCCTATTCCATGCGAAAACCCGTTGCCTCAGGGCGCATTGCTTTTATCTGAGGTCGCAAAGGACACCAAGACCGGTCAGTGGGTTGAACTATATAATCCAGAAACCCAGGAAAAAAAACTTCTGGGTGTAACCCTTGTTTTCACAAAAAGGGATGGCTCGGCTAGCGAAAAGGTTTTGGTGCGAGACAAAGAGCTCAAGATAAGCCCAAAAGGATATGTCGTGCTCGGTCTTTGCACAAAACCTTTGTGCCCCAAGTTTGTTGACTACCCTTTTCAGGACCAGTTCGAGGCGCAAAGCCTTTACAGCTCAATGGTTGCAGAACTCTATTCGTGTGGGACGCTTCTTGACTCTGTTGATGTGAATGTTGACTTGCCACAAACAGGCTCATATTCCAAGGACTTCCAGAAAAGCAAGTGGTGCAAAAGTGCCCAAGCCACCCCAAAGGAGGAAAATAAACCGTGCGATTGAAACCTTTATTGCCCTTTTTCTTTTTTCTGTTGTTCCCTTTGCCCGCCATCCCTCAAGAAGGGCTTGTCCTTGGCGAGTTTCATCTTGCCAGGGATGCAATCCTCGATGGAGATACGATCCGAGTTCAGGAACTTCCAAAGACTTTAAGGCTACTTTTTATTGACACAGAAGAGACATTCAAAAGCAGGAAAGACGAGGTCATGTATCGCTCATTAGGTTTTCAAGAGTATCTGAAGGCAAAGAGAGGGTCATCGAAAAGACCTGTGAAATGTGCAACGCCCATGGGCGAGGAAGCGAAGGAGTTTGCAAAAAAGTTCTTCGAAGGGGTTCAGGTAGTAAGGCTCGAAAGGGACCACCCAAAGCAGATAAAGGATGTGAATGGTAGGTTTCTTGCCTATGTGTTTGCTTATAAGGATGGGAAGTGGGTGAACTACAACATCGAGGCTGTAAGGGCTGGGATGAGCCCATATTTCACGAAGTATTCCTATTCAAGACGATTCCATGACGATTTTGTAAAGGCTCAGGAGGAGGCAAGAAAGGCAAAAAGGGGGATATGGGACCCGAAAAAGGAACATTACCAGGATTACGATGAAAGACTTAGATGGTGGAACGCAAGGGCAGATTTCATCAAGCGCTTCGAAGAAGCGGGGAAAGGACGTGACGATTTTATTGACCTTTCTGACTATGATGCGCTCGACAGACTTTTGGCACATGTATCCAAAAAGGTTCATGTGCTTGGCACGGTCTCGAAGGTCTTGTATCCAGAATCTAAAGGACCCATTAAGGTTTCGCTATCGAGGTCAAAGGAAGGGCGGCTCTATCTAATCTTTTTCGATCGGAAGGTTTTCGAAGAATCTAGAATTGAAGAGTTTGTGCAGGAATATGTGTGGGTCGAGGGGAAGGTCAGCACATATACCGACAAAAGGTCAAAAAACGAACTCCTTGAAATCGTAATAGAAAGACCCGACCAGATAAGATATGCGGAGGGGTTATGAAGTCGCTCGCTCTATGTCTTTTTATGGTGGCACTTGTTGCTTGTAGCGGAAGACCACAAAAGCCTGGGTCCACATGCTCTGGAATAAGTCCTGGTGAACTTATCATTACGGAGGCAATGCCAAACCCATCAGGCTCGGACGAAGGGCGGGAGTGGTTCGAGGTCTATAATGCAACCTCAAAAACCTTGCTATTGGACGATGTCACGATTACAGCATCCAAGCCAGATCTGAGCCAGATGAAGAAGATGCAGGTCTATGACCTAAAGATTCCGCCCAAAGAATATGTAGTTTTTGGTGGGATGCTAAAGGCTGTGGCGCCTGATTTCGTGGATTATGCCTATGCTGATTCGCTTTCAAGCCTTCCAAACTCTTCTGGCGGGAGACTTGCCATCTATTGTGGTGATGTGCTTGTGGATGAGTTTTTCTACCCTGCATGGGACAAGAACGAAGGCAAGTCCGTAATCCTCGACGGTTCAAAACCGCCCGAGGATTGGGCGCAGGTCCCGATAGTTCAAAGGGTCTATTGTGCCTCGACCAATCCCTATGATGGCACTCAGATGGGAAGCCCCAAGCAAAGGAATGAACCATGCAAAGATGCAATGCCCCAGGGAAGTTGTTTTGACGGGACACAGGTTCGAACACAGCAAAGACCAGATGTTGGGGATGTGATAATAACCGAGATCCACGCCAGACCAAAGGCTGTAAGTTACACAAAGGGGGAATGGCTCGAACTTTACTTAGCAAAAGACCTTGACCTGAATTGCTTGCAGATAGCAAAGGCGAGCGAGGCAGGGCAATATCTTTTCGATTCCGCATGGTGCAAAAGTTTTGAGAAAGGCTCTTTTATTGTGCTAGCAAGAAGCACAAATCCTCAGGAAAATGGCGGAGTCCAAGCAGATGCAAAACTTCCATTTTCCTTGACGGACTCTGGCATGACACTTAGTGTCCTTTGCGATGGCGAAGTGATTGACAGTGTCACATATCAGGGAAGCGCTTTTTCTGTTCCTGGCGTTTCATGGCAGTTAGACCCAGCCCACTTCGATGCATCTTCGAACGACGATCCATCCAACTGGTGCCAATCTAAGACACAGTTCGGTGCAGGAGACTTCGGAACCCCCAAAAGCGAAAATGAGCCATGCAAGTAAGATTTGCACTTTCCGTCTGTCTTTTTGTGTTTCTGTTTGTCTCGTGCGCCAGTTCTAATGCACCATGCGGACCAGAAAAGGCTCTCGTGAAACGGGTTATTGATGGGGACACAATAGAGATTGATACAGGACAAAAGGTGCGATACATCCTTGTTGACACGCCTGAACTTAGCGAGGGCGCTTGCTTTGCGGTTGAGGCGAAAAAGTTCAATGAAGACCTCGTGCTTCAACATGAGGTCACTCTCGAATACGACCAGTCCTGCACAGACAAATACGGTAGGCTTCTTGCTTATGTCTATGTTGGCAATCTGTGCGTGAACGAAGAGATAATCAAACAGGGTTATGGATGCGTGTACTTTATCCCTCCAGACGGTGAAGCAAGGGTCGATGAATATAAAAAACTCGAGCAAAAGGCAATATCTTCGGGCGCTGGGCTCTGGGGAGTGTGCGGGGAGGTGCCTTGCAGGCAAAAGTGAAGCGTTTTTTCGTCTTATTGTTTATATTTTGTCTTTCAAAACCTGCATCTGCTTTCGATTATGGCGTTTTCATTAGAGTCGATGACGAAGAAGACCTTTTAGAGCTCCTTGACTCTGGCGAGATTGACCAGGAAACCTACGACACACTCATCGAGCTTATGTCAAGACCGATTGACCTCAACAAAGCCTTACGCGACGAGATATATTCATTGCCAAACCTGACCTTTGAAGATGTGGACAAGATCCTGAGGTATCGCAAAGAAGTAATAGAGATCGCAGACATAACCGACCTCGTGTCAGGCGCAGGTCTTAGCGAAGATAAGGCAATGGCACTAAAACCATTCATCATCTTGTCCAAACTGAAACCCAAGAAGTTCGAAACCAAAGGACAGGCAAGGTATTCGATTACCGCAAGTTATGGTGACAAAGAGACCCCGCCTATGCTTTTTCTGGCCAAGGTGCGAACCCTGAAATACTGGGATTTTGGCACTGCCTTGTTGGTTTCAAAAAACCGTCTTGGAGAGGTGCGCTTTGATGAAAACAGGCAAGTGCTTTTTGCAGAACCCCCAAAAACAAGGTTCGTCCCAGCAAAGTTCTTCGCATCCTTTGACGATGGCAAATGGCAGATCATCGCTGGCACCTTTGTCATTGGCTTTGGTGAACGGCTGACCTTGGACAACACAAGGCTTGAGTTTCCAAATGGGGCAAAAGGGGATACAAATGTTTATATGACTTATGACATGCAGGTCGCATGTAAGGAATCCAAGGCAGATATCGAACCCGAATGCAAGCAAGAACAGGGAAACTTATATGAACAACCTGACTATAGGTTCACAAGAAACTTCAGAGGCATTGCGATAGGCTTTCGAGACCTGAGCGCTGGGGCAGTGGACTTACAGGGTTATGCATTTGCATCGTTTCAGAGGAACGATATCTATCAATACGAGATCTACGACAAAACCATCTGTAATGACCCAACAAGCACTGATGAAGCGTGCAAAGCACCTTGGGTCTATAAATGGCAAGGAGACCCTTTTGTCCCCACAACCCGCTTTTCCTATTCGACATTGCCAGACATGTTCGATGAAATCGTCACTGGTGGAAACTTTGGGGTGTCCCTGAAAAAGAGGGCTCAGTTTGGCATCACTGGGTATTATTCTAAGGTCAGATGGCTTGTGGAAGGGATGGACTTAGATTTTCAGGAATGGTCTAGGATGCCTTATGGAGGAGGTTTTGGCGCTGTGGGTGCTAATGGGTCTTTTGCGATAGGGCTTGCAGACCTTCGTTTCGAGGTCGCACGAAGTTTCGACCACATGCCACAAAAAGGTGGATGGGCAGGGATTGGGCGGGCAGTTTTGTCGTGGCAAAAGCATGAACTGGACTTTATTTTAAGGTGGTACTCTAGCGGCTATGCAAACCCTCATTCACGGCCTTTTTCTGAACCTGACGAATACGGAGGGCTTAGGGCAAGGGACGAAAGCGGGGTTGCAATAAAGTACACAGGCAAGTTCGGCAGGCTTCAACTAAGATATTTTCTTGACATCTGGACATCTGGAAAAATACTTGACGAGACATGGAAACTAAAGACTATCGGAAGGGTAGATGTCAGGGTAAACAAGATTGTAACGCCTTTCGCCTATGTTCGATTCGAGGACAGAGATTTCAAACACTCGTCGAGAGGTTCTTGCTTCGATTACTCGAGGGAGACGGTCGAGGGGGAAAGAGTCCCTTGCACTGGTGAGAGGATAGATTTTGGATGCGGGGTCAGGCTAAGGCCTCTAAGAAACCTTAGCATGTCCATAAACTTTCGGTACCGCCTTGTGGACGACGACCGAAAGATACAAGGAGTGCTAGTGTTTTCGAACGAGTTCAGACAGGATCTATTGGGAGTCCTTCGTCTTTCTTATCGCCCTCTGCGTGAGCTTTTGCTAGGGGCATATGTCCGCTATCTGAACGAAGACATAAAAGACAACAAATACCTCGAGCAATCCATTACCTCTGTCCTTTACGCCCAAGGGATGCTAAGCAGTTTATGGAGACACGAAGGACTTTGGGCAAGACTAAGATACGAAATCTATGCCCTCCTCGACAAAAGGCAAAGCACTGCCCAAAGATGGCCAAACCCAGCGCACTTTTTTACATTCGACCTCATTTACAAGTTCTAAGGTTTGAGGGTATGACATGGCTGTCATAGTTGTAAAAGGTTTTTAGCCCCGCGATATCGATAACGCCTTGAAATTACAGCATCTTTGTGTTGGCACGAATTGTGCATTCCGAAAGAGTTGAGACTTTTGAGTTGCCCTAAGATGGGGCAAAAACTAAAATCTTTTCTTGAAGGAGGTGTCTTATGAAACGCAATACAATCAAGCTCCTAACCCCTCTCTTTGGTGTCCTTGCCTTGACTGTCTTTTCTGGGCAGTCCAAGTCAGGGTGTGGTGTAAGTTCAAACCCGCCCTCCCAGGCACAGTGCGAAACCCCGAAGGATTGCGAGGGGTTGCCGCATGTGATGTGCGTTGGGGAGTGGCAGTGTCAACAAGGGACATGTGTCTGGCAGTGCGAGGTGTATTGCAAATCAGACACAGACTGTCCCGAAGGGCAAAAGTGTGATTCAGCAACAGGCAAATGCTTTACACCACCAGAGCCTCAATGTAAGCGGACAGGATGTTCTGGCGAGATATGTTCTTCCCAAGATGTCGTAACCCCTTGCATCTGGAAGGAGTGGTATCGCTGTCTGGACCTTACAGAGTGCGGAAACTATGGCGAGAATGGGGCTTGCGCATTCAAGCCAACAGACGAGTTTCTGGCTTGCCTGAAGGGCGAGGTAGTGTGCACTACTGATGCGGACTGTCCGACAGGTCAAAAGTGTGTAGGGGGTCAGTGCACCGGAGGACAAGAACCCATTCCCTGTCATGGCGACGAGGATTGTCCTGAAGGTCAAATTTGCGTGTATGAAGCACCTCCCTGCTTTTGCGATTGTGGCCCCAATAGCGACCCTGCCTGCCTGTGCCCAGAGTGCGTCCCACCAGAGCACGGTTATTGCAAGCCTGGTTGCACCTCTCAAGAGGAATGCGATGACAATGACAAGTGCACGATTGATAAATGTGAAAACGGGAGGTGCACGCACGAGCCCATTCTTGGATGTGGCTGGTGCGAAAGGGACAACGATGGCGATGGCTTCTTCGATTTCTGTAACCCTGCTGACTGCAATGACAATGACCCGAACACCTTCCCTGGCGCAAAAGAGATATGCGATGGCAAGGACAATGACTGCGATGGCAAGATTGACGAGGATGGTTGCCAGTCCTGCATGAGCGACAAAGACTGCGCGCCTTACGAATATTGTGCCATTGAGCTATTATGTTGTCCACCCGACAAGATCTGCATCCCAGAAATTCCGCCTTGCGGTAAAGGTGTTTGCAAACTAAGGGATGGCTATTGCTGGAGCGACTTTGACTGCCCAAAGGGCTACACCTGTGAAGGCGAGATTATATGCCCCCCAGGAGCATATTGCTTCATTGCTGACCAGCCAGGTCGTTGTGTCCCACAAGGGTGTCAGAGTGATGAGGACTGTCCTGTTGGACAATACTGCAATCTTCTAGTCCAAAGCGATGGCGCTTTGTCAGGCACATGCAGCCCTGTGCCTCCTGGAAGATGCGTGCGAGATGAAGACTGTGGTAAAGGCGCACATTGCGAGTTCATCGATCCTTGCCCTCTGTGCGTTGGTTGTCCGTGCTTTGGGCGGTGCGTGCCAGACACCTCTTGCGTCCCAGTAAAGCCTGGCACTCACGGCATGTGCGATATGGTGCTTGGCTACATCTTCGATGGCTACAACTGCGTGCTAGAATCAGGCTGTTCTTGCGGAAACGATTGCCCTTACTTTTTCAAGACACTTGAAGACTGCCAGAAGGCTTGCGGACTTATTGGCTGTCAAAAAGATTCCGACTGCCCAAAAGGTATGTGCTGTTACCCTATGGACTGCGCAAGTGGTCAAGACTGCTATCCTTATGGGGAATGCGGTCCTTGTCAAGAGACATGCACCTCGGACAAAGATTGCGATGATGGCGACAAGTGCACGATTGACAAGTGCATAAACGGCGTGTGCTCGCACGAGCCACTTTTTGGTTGCGGGTGGTGCGAAAGAGATAAGGACGGAGATGGATTCTTTGATTTTTGCAACCCTGCTGACTGCGACGATACGAATCCTCGAATCTATCCTGGCGCACCTGAGCTTTGCGATGGCATTGACAACGACTGCGATGGTCTGGTTGACGAAGGTTGCTCGGGCAAGAAATGCAAGTCCGACAAGGATTGCGCAAGTTACGAGGTTTGTGTGTTTGATATTCCAACCGGGGCGTGTTGTCCACCGAATGCCTACTGCATCCCCGAGCTCCCACCCTGCTGTTGTCCTCCGGGCGTGCTTGCGTGTCCTATTAGCTGGCCCCTTTGCGAGGGTCAGTGCAAGCTGAAGGAAGGGCTTTGCCTGACTGATGCAGACTGCCCACAGGGTTATTATTGCGACATCCTGCGCTGTATGGGCGGGATTATGTGCCTACCTCCTTACAAATGTCAGCCCCTGCCTCAATAGTCTTCTAAACTTCTGACAAAAATCTCCCGTCCATTTGCAACTTTGGGTTTTCTAGCTCTACGGTTGCGATCTTCATTATCGTGATTATCATTACAAAACCTTTGTCTGGAGGCTATTATGAGGAATGTTATTATCATTGGTTCTGGACCAGCAGGGCTTACTGCTGCAATCTACACAGGAAGGGCAATGCTAAATCCCTTGGTGCTTGAAGGTGTCCAACCAGGAGGGCAACTTACTACCACAAACGAAGTTGAAAACTTTCCTGGCTTCCCTGAAGGCATACTGGGGCAGGAGCTGATGGACAAGATGAGACAGCAGGCTCAGAAGTTCGGCGCAGAAACAAGATTTAGCAGTGTCAAGGCGGTTGATTTCACCTCTTACCCATTCAAGGTCACAACCGACGATGACGAGACTATCGAGACAAGAAGCGTCATCATCGCCACTGGGGCGAGTGCAAGGTATCTTGGGCTAGAAAGCGAGCAGAAACTAATAGGGCATGGCGTTTCTGCCTGCGCGACCTGCGATGGGTTTTTCTTCAAAGGGAAGGAGGTCGCAGTCGTAGGTGGCGGGGATTCTGCCATGGAAGAAGCGATGTTCCTTACGAGGTTTGCATCTAAAGTCACAATAGTCCACAGGCGGGACAAGTTCAGGGCATCAAAGGTGATGGTGGAAAGGGCAAAGGCAAACCCAAAGATAGCCTTTTTGATGGATAGTGTGGTTGTAGATGTGCTGACCAGAACGGGAAAAGAGGTGACTGGTATCAAGGTGAAGAATGTCAAGACAGGGGAAGAAACCATAGTGCCTGTTGAAGGTGTATTTGTTGCAATAGGTCATAAGCCCAATACAGATGTCTTCAAGGGGCAGATAGAACTTGATGACCAGGGATACATCGTCTTGAAGAGGTTCACACAGACAAGCGTCGATGGGGTCTTCGCAGCAGGGGACTGCACTGATAAAAGATACAGGCAGGCTATTACTGCTGCAGGTATGGGGTGTCAGGCTGCGATTGACTGCACAAGGTTTTTGGAGGAGAAAGGGGTTTGAAAAGGGAGGTTTGGGACCAACTTATGTCCTTGCTTGCAGAGTGGGCAAAGGAGTTTGACCCTCCTGCTGTGACAAAGGAGGCGCAACAGTCCAAAGACCCTTTCAGGGTGCTTATTGCAACAGTGCTTAGTGCAAGGACAAAAGACGAGGTCACATACGAGTCAGCAACAAGGCTTTTCAGGCTTGCTTCCACCCCGGAAGCAATGGCAAATCTAAGCGAGGAAAAGATCGCAGAAGCGATAAAGCCAGTGAACTTCTATGTTACCAAGGCGAAAAGGGTAAAGCAGATCGCAAGGATTTTGGTTACCAAACACAATGGAAAAGTGCCTGAAGACTTAGAAACCCTTTTGACCTTGCCGGGGGTTGGAAGAAAGACTGCAAACCTGGTGCTTGCAGAAGGGCATGGGCTTGATGGGGTCTGTGTTGATACCCATGTCCACAGGATATTGAACAGGTTAGGGCTTGCCAAAACGAAAAAGCCTGTTGAAACCGAGTTTTTCCTTAGAAAAGTCTTGCCAAAAGAACACTGGGTAAGGATAAATACATACCTTGTAAGTTTTGGGCAAAGGGTATGCACGCCTATCTCTCCCTTTTGCTCGAAATGCGTGATAAGTTCGCTATGCAAAAAGGTTGGCGTTCAAAGGCATAGATGAGGAGGAGGTCATGAAAAGAAAAAAGGTAATAATAATGGGTGCTGCTGGTAGGGACTTCCACAACTTCAACTGCGTTTTTCGAGACAACGATGAATACGAGGTCGTTGCATTCACAGCCACTCAAATCCCATGGATCGCAGGTCGCAGGTACCCTGCAAGCCTCGCAGGCAAACTTTATCCCGATGGCATCCCCATCTATGACGAGGAAGAGATTGAATCGCTCATAAGAAAGTTCGATGTGGATGAGGTCGTCTTTGCATATAGCGATGTGTCGCATGTCTATGTAATGAACAGGGCAAGCCTCGTAGTTGCAAACGGCGCTAACTTTAGACTGCTTGGCACGAAAGAAACATGGCTAAAGGCAAAGGTGCCAGTCGTGTCCGTGTGCGCTGTTAGGACTGGAAGTGGAAAGAGCCAGACATCGAGGTTCATAGCGACCAGGCTTATGGAAAAAGGTTACAAGGTGGCAGTGGTTCGCCACCCCATGCCATACGGAGACCTCGAGACTCAAGCGGTGCAAAGGTTCGCAAGCCTTGATGACCTTGAAAAACACAAGTGCACGGTCGAGGAGCGCGAGGAATACGAGGCGCACATAGAAAAAGGGGCTGTGGTGTATGCTGGGGTTGACTATCATCAGATCTTGAAGGCGTGCGAGAAAGAGGCAGATATTATCGTATGGGATGGGGGCAACAATGACCTTCCTTTCTTCAAACCAACCATTCACATTGTCGTTGTTGACCCGCTCAGGGCTGGACACGAAAGGCTTTATCACCCTGGGGAAGCGAACCTTAGACTTGCGGATGTTGCAGTAATCAACAAGGTGGATTCTGCTACCGCTGAACAAATAGGGAAGGTTCGTAACTCGATTCTGGAAATAAACAAGAAGGCTACAATCATAGAGGCAAGGTCGAAGATAGTGTCTTTGGAGGCGCATGAGGAAATTTTAGGAAAGAAGGTCATTGTCGTCGAGGATGGACCTACTGTCACGCATGGAGAGATGCCTTACGGGGCAGGGGCGATCTATGCTGAACGAAATGGCGCTGTGCTTGTTGACCCAAGACCTTATGCGGTTGGCTCGATAAGGGAAACATTCGAAAAATACAAGCATATAGGCAAGGTCTTACCTGCGATGGGGTATTCGCAAAGGCAAGTAGAGGAATTAAGGCAGACGATTGAGGCGTCAGACGCTCAGATAGTGGTGGTCGGAACCCCGATTGATCTGGGACGGCTTCTTAAAGTTTCAAAGCCAATGGTGCGCGTAAGATACGAGTTCGACCAGGCTTCAGGCAGGTGTCTAGACGAAATCGTCTTGGAAGCGGTTGAAAAGGCAGGAGGATAGTGGTATAAACCATCCATCCTTTTGGGCTGGTCATGGGTTATGCTGAAACCTCCCATTAGATTCGCCATTGTAGGATGCGGTCGTATCTCGGGCTATCACATTGAGGCGCTTCTTGAGCATCCAAAAGCCAAGATAACCGCTGTTTGTGACATAGTAGAGGAAAGGGCAAAGGAGGCAAGTAAAAAGGCTCTAGGGGCACCCTATTTCAATGATTATGCAAAGATGCTCCAGACAGGCGGTTTTGATGTGGTTTCTATATGCACCCCATCAGGACTGCATCCTCAGCACGGTATCATGGCGGCAAAGGCAGGGTATCATGTGGTCTCTGAAAAGCCCATAGGTCTAAGGCTTGACGAAATAGATGAACTACTAAAGATTTGTGCCTCTCTCAACAAAAGGATATTCGTTGTCAAGCAAAACAGGCTGAATCCAACAATAAAACTTTTGAAGCAGGCAGTCGAGAAAAAGAGATTCGGAAAGATATGCTTTGTCGAGGTAAATGTATTCTGGTCAAGACCTCAAGAATACTATGACCAAGCGCCATGGCGAGGCACGAAGGCGCTCGATGGCGGGGCTTTCATGAATCAGGCGTCGCACTATGTTGACCTTATGCATTGGCTGTGCGGGGATGTCGAGGAGGTAGAGGCGTTCACAGGCACGCTCGGAAGGCGCATAGAAACAGAAGACACGGGTGCGGCGCTCATTAGATTCAAAAGCGGGGCACTGGGGACGCTGAATGTGACTATGCTTACCTATCCTAAGAACTTCGAAGGTTCTATCACGATTCTTGGAACACATGGAACTGCCAAGGTAGGTGGGATCGCATTAAACAGGATCGAGCACTGGAACTTTTCTGACTATCAGGACGAGGATAAACTCGTTATAGAATCGTCCTATTACCCCCCAACAGTTTATGGACACGGTCACAAAGGATATTACGACAATGTTATAAGATGCCTGCTCGGCGAGTGCGAGCCGGAGACTGATGGCTACGCTGCAAGGGCATCGGTAGAGATCATCCTTGCAATGTACAAGGCTAGCGAGACAGGCAGAAGGGTAAAACTCCCTTTGAGGTAAACGAACATGGACATACTTGGGCTTATCAAGAGCAAAAAGGCAGTTGTAGGTGTTATAGGGCTCGGCTATGTAGGACTACCCCTTGCAAAGACCTTTGCGAAAAAGGGTTTCAAGGTGATTGGGTTCGATTCTGACCGAGCCAAGATCGAAGCGCTTTTGCAAGGCAAGAGTTACATAAAACACATACCGAGCACCACGATCAAAGACATGCTTTCTATAGGTTTCGAGCCCACAAGTAATTTTGCGAGGCTTTCTGAGTGTGACTGCGTGCTCATCTGCGTGCCTACACCGCTTACTCATCATAGAGAGCCAGATATGACTTATGTAGAAAACTCGTGCAAGGTTATCTCGCAAAACTTGCGCAAAGGTCAACTGATAGTCCTCGAGTCCACGACCTATCCAGGAACTACCGAGGAGGTTGTCCGACCTATCCTCGAATCCTCTGGACTTCAGGCAGGCAAGGACTTTTTCGTTGGCTATTCCCCAGAAAGGGAAGACCCTGGAAACGAAAGATACGAGACAAGCAACATCCCAAAGGTCGTTGGTGCTGATGACCCTTACACGCTTGAACTTCTGATAGCCCTTTACGGTCAGGTGGTCGTAAAGGTTGTGCCTGTGTCGAGCACAAAGGTTGCTGAGGCAACCAAAATCCTTGAAAATACTTTTCGTGCGGTCAACATCGCCCTTGTGAATGAGCTCAAGATGGTGTTCTCGGCGATGGGGATAGATGTGTGGGAGGTGATTGACGCTGCATCCACCAAGCCTTTCGGATTCATGAGATTCAACCCTGGACCTGGGCTTGGGGGGCATTGTATCCCGATTGACCCGTTCTACCTGTCATGGAAGGCAAAGGAATTCGACATGCCCTGCAGATTTATTGAAATGGCGGGCGAAATAAACACATTCATGCCTCACTATGTGGTTTCGCGCACCATGGAGGCTTTTTCAGTCCGTGGCATGGGGCTTAAGGACGCAAAGATATTGTTGATAGGACTTGCATACAAGAAAAATGTGGACGATTGCAGGGAATCCCCGAGCTTCAAACTCATCGAACTCTTCGAGAGGTTTGGCGCAAAGGTGATGTTCCATGACCCTTATGTTTCGAAAATCCCAGTGACACGAGAATACCCGCACCTCGCTGGAAGGGAAAGCGTGGCACTCGAGTTTGCTCGTGATGCTGATGCGGTTGTGATAGCCACTGACCATGACTGTATTGATTATGATGCACTGTTGAAGGACGCCCGTCTTATAGTTGACACAAGGGGAGTCTATAAAGGTGCGATTGACAAGGTTATAAAGGCTTAGTTTTTCGAGGAAACATGACAAAGCCTTACTTTGCACATCCAACAGCGGTCATTGATGGTGAACGCGAAGAAAATGGCTTTTGTGACCCAAACATCGGCAAGGGCACGAAGATATGGCACCATGCCCATATCATGAGAGGTGCGAGGATCGGCGAGAACTGCATCATCGGACAAAACTGTTTTATCGGAAGCGATGTTGTCATCGGGAATGGGTGCAAACTCCAGAACAATGTAAATGTCTATGACGGCGTTATACTGGAAGACTTTGTTTTTTGCGGACCTTCAATGACTTTTACAAATCTTTCAACCCCAATACCAAGGGCACACATCCCTCGAAGATATGCCTTTCAAAAGACCATTGTGCGCAGGTTTGCCTCCATCGGTGCAGGCGCTGTAATCGTATGTGGTCACGAGCTTGGAGAGGCGTGTTTTGTTGCAGGAGGAGCAGTTGTGACGCAGGATGTGCCACCATACGCACTAGTCGCTGGGGTGCCTGCAAAGATAAAAGGGTTTGTATGCGAATGCGGGGCGAGGCTTCATTTTGAGAATGGCTTTGCGCATTGCAAGGCGGAATATGAACTTGAAGGCAAAAAAGTCGTGTGCAACCGAAGATACGAGATGCTTGAAAAAGATTTGATAAGGCAGATTCGGTCTTCGAAATAGGTTCAGTCTTTTTGCGGAGGTAATCATGTGGCCGTATGTGATCGAACACCCTATCAGGATCGGCACCTATGGGGTCATGATGGCGATTGGTTTTTTGACAGCATTGTGGTTATTGCAAAAAGACCTTGCAAGGAGGAATATACCGCCAAAGTTCGGCGAGAACATCATATTCTTGGGGATCGTATTCGGGGTCTTAGGTGCAAAACTGGCATACATCTTTACCGAGGCAGAAACGGTGAGTTTAAGGGATTTCTTCTCTGGTGCAGGGCTCACATGGCATGGAGGGCTCATACTTGCTGCGATCGCCATAATAGTTTACTTTGTGCGCAAGAAGATCCCAGTGCTTGTTGGCACGGATGCAGTTGCACCCATGCTCGCTTCTGGCTATGCCTTCGGTCGCATTGGGTGTCAACTTGCAGGTGACGGCGATTATGGGGTCGCATGTGGTGACTTTGTTGACAAGGCATCTTGCTGGATTGTGAACGGGTATCACCAAGGGTTCGAGGTCTGTCTTGCAAAGGTTCGACCTTTTTTCTGCATGTCATATCCAGACGGCATCGTGCCAACGAACGAACTCGTCCATCCAACCCCAGTCTATGAATCCCTTTCGAACTTCCTGCTTTTTGCGTTATTGTGGGCTTTGAGGAAAAGGTTCAAAAGACCTGGCATCCTGTTTTCTATCTATCTGATTGGTGCAGGGTTTTTGCGGTTCTTTGTGGAGTTCATAAGACAGCCAGAGGGAAGACCAGAAAGATTTCTAGGGCTTCGAGATGCGCAACTTGTTGCATTGGCCTCTGTTCTTCTAGGTTTAGTTATAGTCATTTATGCGCTTTTGAAACGGGTACCCGAAGGTCAGGAATACGGTATCCTGAAGGGTTACTCCTTTGAGGCGCCATCTCAGACCCTAAAGAAAAAGCCCAGAAAAAGATAGAGGTCGCATCAATACATCTTCTTTCTGATTTCCCTTTTTTGCAGAAATGGACCTAAGTCCTGGGGCAGGTCAAGGGAAATCGTCGTCTCTTCACCTTCCTGCATAGCCCTGTAAGCACTGAACATCGCAAGCACCTTTTTCACATATTGCGCGGTCGCCTGATATGGCATTATTTCGACAAAGATGTCCGCTTCGAGGCGCTTGAACCTCTTGTAAAAACTGCGTGCTGCACCAACGCCAGCATTGTATCCTGCAAGGGCAAGGACAGTTTGACCTCTAAAGTGTACCAAGAGGTCTTTCAGAAGTGCGCTCCCAAGAAGGATGTTTATCCTTGGATGCCAAACTTTGCGTGCAAGTTCTATCTTCGAGAATATTTGCGAAGCCACGAGCCTTGCAGAAGATGGGAGCAACTGCATAAGCCCAACTGCCCCCATTTTCGATTTTGCCTTTGGGTTGAAGTTGCTTTCAGCGCTTATCACAGCGAATATGAGTGCCCGATCAATCTGGAACTCCTCGGATGCCATGCCAACCTCTTCTTCGAAGCCCAGGGGCAGAATCTTGTCAAGAACGGCGATATTCTTCGCTCCAACCGCAAAAGACAAAGCCTCGTATGTTCGCATGGCATCCTTTAGCATCGCCACGAGCAAGGCAAGGTCATCTTCATTTAGTTTTGACGCCAGAGCCCTTTCCCGCAGGAGCGCTATGCCCTCTTTCTTCAAGCCTTTCGAGTATAAATCCAGCGCGACCAAAGCACTTCTCGATAGATTCTTCGAGCCATTGGATAATGTTTCCGTCTCCTTATCATTTACTAACTGTTTTAACCTTGAAACTGCAAGCAGTCCATAATATGAACCGGGAAAGCCCCTTGCCACATGCCTCCATGCATGAATCGCTTCTTCCTTCTTTCCAAGCCCATAGAGTGCAACCCCTCTGAAATAGTTTATCTTTTCCGCAAACCTGAACAAAACCCCTTCGCCAGCAACCACACGCCACAACTCGTCCAGCAACTTGTAGGCGCTCGAAAAGTCTTTAGAAACAAGATAGCATAATGCGGACTGCCACTTAGCCTCCATGCCAAGCCCGACATATCGAGGAGCGCTCGAGACTTCCTGAAGGATTGAAAGCGCCTCATCGAACCTCGCCAGCCTCACATGTGCCCTTGCTGCCTTCAAAAGCACAATACACTTCAAGACCTCGTTATCAAGCGACTTTGCCTCATCAAGATAGATTTTTATGGCTTCATCATCCTTCCCATCGTTTGCAAGCGCATCTGCCAGAAGCATTTGAGCAACAAACCTCGCAAGCCAGCTTTCTGCTTTGTCTTTCGCCCTAAAAAGCTCCTTCTGAGCCCTTGACAAATCCTTTCTCACCTTCAAATAGTAAGCCCCCCTGCTGATCCTGGTCATCGCAGGCTCGTCTTCTTCGAAGCCAGGCTCTGGCATAAAGTTCTTGGTTGCCCTGTAAGCAGTCCTTAGTCGTTTTTCTAGCCCGCCAAAACGGATGCCAAGCCTTCTTAGTTGTTCTTGTGCCTCGTCCAAAACCTCGTCATCCCCATGCAAGAACACAAAAACCGCTTGATCGACCGCCCTTTTCACATCGTTCGTCCTCATGAACAGGTCTGCGAGCGCAAGCCGAACTCTTGCATTTTCATGGTCGTCTATCGCCCTTTCGAGAAGGTCTCTGAGCACCTCTTTCGCAAGGTCACACCTGTTTTCATCACAAAGGCATTTCGCAAGAAGTATGCGCAAACCAACGAAATGGGGTGAATCCCTGTCAACTCTGGATAGGATTGCCCTTGCTTTCCATGTGTCTTTTCGCTCGATATATATGCTTGCAAGCCTCTCTGTTGCTAGGTCAGCGATGACGCTTCCCAACAATGCTTCATATCCCTTTATCGCCTTTTCTATTTGCCCTGATTTCTCGAGCGCAAGCGCTTCGAGGAAAACTCGAGCCTCCCATGTGGAAGGAAAGTCTTTCTTTCCTAAAGGCGCGTTTGACAAAGCATCGTGTGCCCATGCTATATGGGCACAAAAAGAGAAAATGACAAGGGGTGTTAGAAATCGTCCCAACATAACCCGAAAGAAAAGACAAAACAGATTTTACAACATTCGAAAACATTGTAAAAATCGAAGGGGTTTCAGCGGTAGAGAACGGGTGTGACAACAAGGATTCACCACAATAACTCGAGTGACCACAAATGAGTCCTGACGATATTCTGGTCTGGCTGAGTAGCGCTGGTCGCTGGCTCACTGCATCAATCCTTTTCGTATCTGCGTTCACCGAGTATATCTTTCCTCCTTACCCAGGTGATATGGTCACCATCGCTGGCGCTGTACTCGTTGGCGGTTATGGACTACCATTTTGGGATGTCTTTCTTTCAGTAACCTTGGGAGGGCTTTTGGGTGCAACCTGCGACTTTTATGTTGGTCGCTTGCTTGCACTTCGTGACATTCCAGGTATAAAGAAATATCGGGGCTATCAAACCATAAGAGACAAGGCTATGCTTGCATCTTCAAAAATGGCAAGGCATGGATGGGTCTATATCCTTTTGAATAGATTTCTGCCTGGCATCAGACCTTTTATATTGGTCGCAGCAGGGATGGGGGGGATGGATGTGAAAAAGGTCATTTTTTTCGCTTTTATGAGCAGTGTTCTTTGGAATAGCCTTCTCATGTTTGGAGGCTATATGGTTGGGAAAAATCTGGAACTACTTGTCGAGATATTCAAGTCATATCAAATGGTTGTATGGCTTTCTTTTTGTGCGCTCGCACTGATATTTGTTATGAGAAAGTTATTGAGGGGATCGTCAAGGCAGTGAAGGTTCGAGGGTTTTTCGGTCTAAGTGAGGCAGGTCTTTACACTTCTGAAGGGGTCAAGCAAGCGCCTGAATCACTGGCAATAGCATGGTTCTAAAAGAAATCCTCTTGCCTTCGTAGTCGTCAAAGCCATATTCCAGAAAATCAACACGATGTGGAGGGCTTTGGTAATCCCTTGTCTTTGGCACCTCTCTAAAGAACTCTCGTGCCAGTGGGTTTTTCGTTTTGCCTTCTAGCAAAGCATCGAGATATCTTCGAACCCTCAATCCCTTTTCAAACTGCTCAAAACCCAACTGTTGACTTGGATAGCAGCCTAGCACCTGAAGCTTCTTTTGCACTTCTTCGTCTGTAAGCTCCAACTCGTAGATGTTCTTTCGTTCCCAAAAAGGAAATCTCAAAAGGCATGTGTAAAAAAGTTCGTATTCTGGCAGTTCGAACAGGGTCACACCTTTCATCCTGCTTGCAGCAAGGTATGCAAAATAGTGGCAAAGGTCATGCTCTGGATGCCCTCCTTGCCACGCAAGTGTGAAAACCACATCTGGTCTAAATCCCCGCACCTCTGCCTCGACTTGCGCACTTATTCCCCTGAAATAAGAAAACACCTCGTGTCTTTTGTCTTTTTCTTCGGCTACTTTTACCAGTGAAGCGTATATCTTTATCTCTGAATGCCTCAAAAACCTCAGGTTTTCCCACGATATGCCAAGCATCTTCATCCCTGCCCTCGACTCCATCTCTCGCATCTCTGCATAATCTCGCGGGTTCATACCTGCTTTTTTTGCCAGTCCATCGCCGTTCGTCACCCACAAAAACATCTTTTGCCCGCGTATACGCTGGATTAGCCCTGCATAAACAGCCTCGTCGTCCTGATGAGCCAAAACGAACATGACCCTCGTCTTTTCGCTAAATATGAACTCTGGAGGTGATGCAAAGGTCATGAAAATATATTGCGCCATCCCTTCATTTTTTTCAACGAGATTTTCTAGGTTTTTGTCATCCTCTCTTGTCTTGCTTTGAAAAAAAGGTTATGAATGCAAAAAGGATGCCCGAAGAACGGGCTTTTGAGGAAAGTTATGGAAGAGCATCTAACCCAGCAAGGGTTCGCAAGAAAAGGAATTGTAACGGACTTCATGAAGCATGTGGCTCAAGACGAGCAGGTCCCAGTAGAAGTGCTTTTAGAGAGGCTAAGAAAAGGGACAGTGGTCATCCCTGCCAACAAAAGGCGCAAGAATCTTAAACCTGTCGGGATTGGTGAAGGGCTCAGGATAAAAGTGAATGTGAACTTGGGAAGGTCCCAGACATCATCGTGCTTGTCCGAGGAGATGGAAAAGGTGAAGATTGCGATGCAACTTGGGGCTGATACCATCATGGACCTCTCTACTGGTCCAGGGCTCAAAGAAATAAGGTCTGCAATCCTTAGTTTTTGCCATCTTCCCCTTGGCACTGTGCCTGTTTACGAGGCATGTGACGAGGCAAAAGACCCCAAGGACATCACTCTCGACGAGTTTTTCGATGTTATAAGAAGGCAGGCAGAGGAAGGCGTTGACTTCATGACCATCCATGCTGGGCTTATAAGAAGCCACATTCCTTACATAAAACAGCGCCTGACAGGTGTCGTAAGCCGTGGCGGGGCGGTCATGCTCCGCTGGATGCAATGGCACGACAGGGAAAACCCTTACTACGAATATTTCGATGATGTCCTGGATATTTGCAAGGAATATGATGTAACCATATCGCTAGGGGATGGGCTAAGACCAGGCTCTCTTTATGATGCATCTGACGAGGCTCAGATGCGGGAACTTCAAACCCTTGGCGAACTTGTGCAAAGGGCTTGGGATAAGGGGGTTCAGGTGATGGTCGAGGGTCCAGGTCACATCCCGCTTCACGAGATTGCGTGGAATGTAAAGAAGCAAAAAGAGACATGTAAGGGCGCACCTTTTTATGTCCTCGGTCCGCTCGTAACCGATATCGCAGCAGGTTATGACCACATTTCAGGTGCGATAGGCGCCGCGTTCGCTGCGTGGATGGGGGCTGATTTCTTATGCTATGTCACCCCGAAAGAACATCTTGGCTTGCCCAACATCGAAGATGTGAGGAATGGGCTTGTGGCATTCAAAATCGCTGCACATGCTGCGGACATTGCAAGGGGTATAAAGGGCGCAAGGGACAGGGACGACGAGATGTCAAAGGCAAGGTTTGATTTCGATTGGGAAAGGCAGTTTTCCTTGTCCCTAGACCCAGAGAGGGCACGAGCCTATCATGACGAGACTTTGCCAGACCCTAAGTTCAAAGAGTCCCAGTTTTGCTCGATGTGCGGACCACGCTATTGCCCGATGAAGCTGGCAAAAGAGATTTTGAAGTGAGTCGCATGGTCAAAAGTTTGTGTCTTCTCGCGTTTTGCATCCTAACTTCATGTGCCACCTCGTGGCGCAAGCAAGACTGCATAGTAAAGCCATTGGGCAGTAGTGAGTTCGAGGGTGTCAAGGTATTGATCGAAGGCGGCAGGGCTGAGGAGGCAATTCAAAGGCTGAAGGAGGTCAGGCAGAACCCTAAAGACGCAAAGGCGAGCGGCGCATGGCATTACCTTCTTGGGCGGGCTTATTTGAGCGCTCAAAAGCCTGATGAGGCAGTTCAGGCATTCAGACAGGCAAAGGATTTATTGCCAGAATCGAGTGTGGTTTTGAACGACATGGGTGTAGCCCTTTTCAGGGCTGGGTTCTTCGATGAGGCTTGTGCGACCTTTGGGGCGTTGCACGCAAGGTTTCCAGATGACCTGGAGCTCACCATGAACCTGCTTGTGGCGCATTCCATGTGCAACCTTGGTGCATCTGCGCTGGATAAGGCGGCGGAACTTGCAAAAAAACACCACGATAACTTCCTTGTGCAGTTCAACACTGCTTTCATTGCCTTTGTCGTGATGGACTACGAGACTGCGCAATTCTATTTTCGACGGGCTCTGGCTTTGCGTTCAGGTGACAAGCAGGCGCTACTGGGGCTACTTTATGCCTGCCTTGGGGCAAATGACCTTCAGTGCGCAAGCGAGGCATCGAAAGAGGCAGTAATGCGCTATCCTCAAGACCCTTATTGCCTTGCAGGAAAGGCGATGGTGCTCGAGGCATCGAACGACAGGCAAGGGGCGATTGATGCGCTATCAAAGGCTGTTTCTTTGGACCCTAACTGCGCTTTGTGCCATTATAACCTTGGACGGATCGCTGAGGTTGTTGGCAATAAAGCCTTGGCAGTGCAGTCTTTCGAGCACTATCTAAGGCTTACTGGCTCGAAAGACATTCAGGTGCAACAAAGGCTTTTGTTACTAAGGTCGCGCTGAAACTTCGGAGGAAACATGGGTGGAAACAGTTTGCTAAGAGAGGTAGACCCAGAAATCTTTGACCTGATTAGGAAGGAAGAGCAAAGGCAGTTTGAAAAGATAAGGCTCATTCCGTCCGAAAACTATGTGTCTCGGGCAGTGCTCGAGGCAACAGGCAGTGTGCTTACGAACAAGTATTCGGAAGGTTATCCTGGCAAAAGATATTACGAGGGACAGCAGTTCATAGACCAGGTTGAAAACATTGCCATCGAAAGGGCAAAGGCGCTATTTGGCGCTGAGCATGCGAATGTCCAGCCGTATTCTGGGTCGCCAGCGAATCTTGCTGTATATTTTGCGCTTTTGAAGCCCTATGACACCGTGATGGGAATGGCTTTGCCTCACGGTGGGCATCTTACACATGGATGGAATGTGTCGATCACAGGGCAGTTTTTCAAAAGTGTCCAGTATGGGGTGAATCCAGAGACTGGACTTATTGACTATGACCAGGTCAGGGAGATTGCGAGGCGGGAAAAGCCAAAACTAATTATTGCTGGGGCAACTGCATATCCAAGGGTCATAGACTTCAAGGCATTCAGGGAGATCGCAGACGAGGTCGGGGCATATTTTCTGGCGGACATAGCGCACATAGCGGGACTTGTTGCTGGGGGGGTTCATCCTAGCCCTTTGCCCTATGCCCATGTGGTTACAACGACGACGCACAAGACCTTGAGGGGGCCAAGGGGGGCTATGATCTTGTGCAAACAAGACCTTGCAAAGGCAATCGATCGTGCGGTGTTTCCAGGGCTTCAGGGAGGTCCTCATAACCACACAACCGCAGGGATCGCTGTGGCATTACTAGAAGCAAGCAAGCCAGAGTTTAAGGAATATGCACAGCAGACCGTGAAAAACGCAAAGGTGCTGGCAACTGAACTTAGTTCTTATGGTTTCAAACTCGTCTCTGGAGGCACGGACAACCACCTTATATTGATGGATGTGACACCTAGAGGGCTTACGGGCAAGGTCTTCGCCAAAGCCTTGGACCGGGCTGGCATTGTGTGCAACTACAATACAGTGCCTGGCGACCAAAGAAAGCCCTTCGACCCTTCAGGGATTCGGCTTGGAACCCCAGCGGTCACGAGCAGGGGCATGAAAGAAGAAGACATGAAAAGGATTGCACGCTGGATAAACACAGTTGCCGAAAACATCGAGAACGAAGATGTGCTGAACAGGGTCAATAGCGAGGTCAAGGAGTTCACACGCCACTTTGAATGCCCCGGGATTTTGTTGTGAATCTCTTATGTGGGTAAGGCACGCAGATTCTTACAAAAGCCTTCCCTGCGTGGGGTCTGGAATCCCAAGGTGTTGAAAAGCCCTCCTTGTCAGAACCCTGCCCCTTGGGGTCCTCTGCACAAAGCCTTCTTGCAAAAGGTAAGGCTCATAGACCTCTTCGATCGTGTCCCTTTCCTCGGAAAGTGCGGCGCAAAGCGTCTCGAGCCCCACAGGACCTCCACAAAACTTTTCTGCGATGCAAAGAAGATATTTCCTGTCAGCACTATCCAGCCCGTATTCGTCCACATCAAGCTGCTTCAGGGCATACTTCGTTATTTCAAGCGTGATCTTCCCCTCTCCTTCGACCTGTGCGAAGTCCCTGACCCTTCTCAAAAGCCTGTTCGCAACCCTAGGTGTCCCCCTTGACCTTTTTCCTATCTCTTGTGCAGCCTCCAGATCTATCGAAACTTTCAGAAGTTTTGCCGAGCGCAACACGATCTTCGCCAGATCGTCAGGTGGATAGTGTTCCAGATGCTCCACGATGCCAAACCTATCCCTCAAGGGCGATGTCAAAAGCCCTGTCCTGGTAGTCGCACCTATCAATGTGAACTTCTTCAAGGGCAGTCTTATTGCCCTTGCGTGTGCGCCTTCGCCAATCATGATATCGAACAAAAAGTCTTCCATTGCAGGATAAAGGTTTTCTTCTATGCTTGGGCTTAGGCGATGGATCTCGTCAATGAAAAGGCAATCCCTCTCGCCAAGATTCGTCAAAAGCCCTGCCAGATCCCCTTTCTTTTCTATGGCAGGACCTGAACTTTGCTTGAGATTCACATTGAGTTCGTTTGCGATGATGTGTGCGAGCGTGGTCTTTCCGAGCCCAGGAGGACCGCAAAACAGGCAATGGTCCAGTGGCTCGCCCCTTGCCTTTGCTGCGTCCACGAACACCTTGAGCTTTGCCTTCAGTTTTTCCTGCCCGATGAACTCGTCGAATGTCCTGGGTCTTAGAAAAGCCTCTGATGTCTCTTCCTGTGTCTTGATTGGCGTTGTGATCCTTATCTTTTTATCTGAAACAGTCATCTTTACCTCGCCATCAGTCTTTGGAGTGCAACTGGTATGAGGTCTTCTAGTCTTTCATCCCCTTTTATGCCCATATCTCGCAAGACCGCCTCCACATCCCGTGGGGCATAGCCAAGTTCCAGCAAGGCAAGACGCAAATCGTTGTGAACAGAAGGAAACTCGGGGATTCCCACATCTAGACCCTTGACCTTACCCTTCATCTCGAGCAATATCCTTTCTGCAGTCTTCGTGCCGACACCAGGGATAGCACACAACCTCCTCGAGTCATTAGACCTCACTGTGCGGACAAAGTCTTCCGCAGACATGTTGCATAAAATCAACATGGCAACCTTCGGTCCTATTCCAGCGACCGTCATGAGCAAGTCGAAAACCTTGCGCTCGAGAGGTGACATGAAACCGAACAAGGTTATGCTGTCCTCTCGAACCACGGTGCGCACAAGAAGCGCTACCTCCTCGCCCAAAAGTCCTTGTTCGCTAGCATCCTTTGAACACAACAACACCTCGTACCCGACCCCTCCCACATCCACGACAACAATATTGTCTTCCCTGAAGACTACCTTTCCTTTCAGCGAGCCTATCATGATAACCCTACGACATCACTCCCAAGAAGCAGATGGCAGCAAGCCACAGCAAGCGCATCCGATGCATCTGGGCTAATCCTTTCGTCCAAGCCCAGTATCGCACGAACGAACCCTGCCACTTGGAACTTCTCTGCCCTTCCATTGCCTGTAAGCGATTTCTTGACCATCGCAGGGGTATATTCGTAAAGGTCTAGATTGGACTTTCGCACCGCAAGCAAAACCACCCCCCGTGCATGTCCAAGTTTCAAGGCTGAATCTGCGTTCCTCGAAACAAACACCTTTTCGACAGCAGCCGAGTCAGGATGGAACTCGGTTATGATAGACATGATTTCTTCATAGAGCGCAAGCAATCTTGAAGCCATCTCGATATTCGTGTCGAGCGTGATCTCCCCGCACGCCAAAAGCGAAAGTCTGGAAGAATCCCCCTCCACGATCCCGTACCCTGTAACTCTTGTGCCCGGGTCAATACCAAGAACCCTTCTTGCTTTCACATTAAACCCTTAGCCCCGCTGATCAAGCGACGAGGGACTCCATCTCTTTTTCGTCCATATCGAAGTTCGACCAGACATTCTGGACATCGTCGTTGTCCTCGAGGGATTCCAGTAGCCTTAGCATCTGTTCTGCTTCTTTTCCGCTTAGTTTCACATAGGACTTCGGGACTTTGGCTAACTTGTACTGCCTTATCGTCAATCCTTTTGCCTTCAGTGCCTCGACCACGGACTCCATGTCAGATGGCGAGGTGGTAACCTCGAAGTAGCCTTCCTCTGCCCTCACATCCTCTGCCCCTGCATCAAGCGCAGCCTCAAGCACCGCATCCTCAGTAGTTCCAGTAGCATCCACCTCGATCAAGCCCTTCAAATCGAACATCCACGCCACAGAACCAGCGGCAGCAAGGGTCCCGCCTGCTTTCGAGAATATCCGTCTGATATCCGCCACACACCGATTCTTGTTGTCAGTGGTCACATCCACAAGCACAGCGACACCGCCAGGACCGTATCCCTCGTATGTAGCCTCTTCATAGGCGACGCCTTCGAGTTCCCCTGTGCCTCTCTTGATTGCCCTTTCGATATTCTCGGCGGGCATGTTTTGAGCCTTCGCTGCAAGTATTGCAGCCCTTAGCCTTGGGTTGCCGTCTGGGTTCCCTCCACCCAACCTAGCAGCGACAGTAATCTCTTTTATGAGCTTCGTGAATATCTGTCCTCTTTTGGCGTCCAGTTTGCCCTTCTTGTGCTTTATGGATGCCCACTTGCTGTGTCCAGACATATTTTTCCTCCGCTAAAAGAGCAAGGGACTTACATTACCTTTAATAGCAAAAAAACTTCGCTCTGGCAATAAGTCTAAATTCCAAAAGGAAAATTTCGATTTCTCTGGCTCGCCTCATCCTTTTCTCCCCTTCCTCACCCCCTCGCTACCCTCTCCATAGCTTTTTCGCTGAAGATGAACACGACGCGGGGGTCTCTCTTGGGAACACAAAGTGTGGTTGTCATCCTTCCCACCAGAACTTCATGTGTATGAGCACACAATCCCCCACATACCCTGGCAGGATACGACAGGGCTACAACAAGATTACCCGCGTCAAAGGACACGGGGCGAGGCGAGCCTCGCCCCTACGACCTGAAAACGCAGGACTTACAGTAGCGACTTTAGTTTCGGAGCGGGCTTGAAGGCGACGGTCTTCGATGCCTTGATCGTGATCTTCTGGCCCGTCCTCGGGTTGCGGCCCGTCCTCTCCTTCCTCTCGCGCACAACGAATGTGCCGAAGCCGGGGAACGCGAACCGCCTCTCCTTCTTGATCGCCCTGCTCACGACCTCGAACAGCGCATCAACCACTGCCTCGGTCTGCTTCTTTGTGAGCTCGACACCCTTCGCCTTTCGGACCTCTTCAATCAGCTCTGCCTTTGTCATGATACACTCCTCCTATAAAAAACCTACACACAACCTTGGATGAGCACATGCCATCCAAACCCCAAATCGAGATAACCAGCTGTTATCCCGACCAAGGAACCAACTATCAAGTGCATTTTTAAAACAACCGCAATTTCTTGTCAAGTCCTTTTTTTCATTTTATACATTGTCAGACAAGGGGAAGCGGTGCCTCCAACGGTGTAACTGATTGATTTTATTGACTTATCCTTTATATGTCAATGTTGAGTCTTCTTGCAAGTTCTAAAATTTCATCCTTCATTTTGAGTTTCAACTTTTTCAGGGTCGCTACCTCTACCTGCTCTTCAGTCGTGAGGTAGGGTTTTGAAAGCATATCGTTGATCTTTTGATCGATCTCTCTGTGCTGCTTCCTTAGAGCCTCGAGACGCAAGACCTCTTCTTCTCTGTTCTCATTTTCCTTCGAACCCATTTCAACTCCTCAAACAAGGCTTTTTATATTGTAGGACAGGTTATTCGAGACCACAAGAATTTTTTGGTCGTCATTCGTGTTTGTTGTGGTATCCTACATTGGGAATTTCGAGCCCTTAGAGGCAGGTATGAAAGGGCAAGTGCTTCTTGGTCGTTATGAGATAGGCGATGAGGTTGGGCAGGGCGGGATGGCAACGGTGTATAGTGGTGTTGACCTGCTTTTGAACAGGAAAGTGGCGATCAAGATACTGCATCGCCATCTTTGTCAGCGTGAGGAGGCGCGTAATCGCTTCTACAGAGAGGCAAAGGTCATCGCGAAGCTGAAACACCCCAATATCGTTGAGATATACGATTATGCAGGTGAGAATAGCGAGGTCTCTTTTATTGTCGAGGAGTTTGTCGAGGGGAGGAATCTTTTGGATTTCATAGAAGAATTCGGTCCTATACAGCCCGAGATTTCCGCACTTATTGTTATTGTTGTCGCAAGGGCGTTGGGACATGCACATGAGCAAGGTGTAATCCACAGGGATGTGAAGCCTCAAAACATCTTGATAAGGAAGGATGGGATTCTGAAGCTGATGGATTTCGGAGTGGCGCATGTAGTTGACATGGAGCACCTTACTGTGACCGGGCAGATTCTCGGTTCACCCGCCCACATGTCTCCAGAGCAGATCGAGGGCAGGGCACTGGATGGAAGGACAGATGTGTTCTCCCTTGGCACCATGTTTTATCAGTTGTGCACAAACAAACTGCCCTTCGAAGGCGAGACAACAGGCGCGATCCTGAGGGCGATAGCAGAGGTGAGATACAAGGACATAAGGCAGGTGCGCAGAGGCTTTCCTGACGACTTGCAAAAGGTCTTGTCGAGGATGCTAGAACGAGACCCCGACAAAAGGTTCCGAAGCGCAAAAGAGGTTGCAGATACTTTAGAAGGCATCGTGACACCTCTAGGCTTTGTAGAAGTGGAAAAGGATCTGGCAGGTTTCTTTGTGAACCCCTTGGTCGTGGGCGAGGAAATGCGAAAAAGGGTTGCAGAGGCAAGATTGGAAAGGGCAAAGGTGTATTTCAGAAAAGGGGCGTATCCTGCCTTGATAAGGGAGCTAAATGTTGTATTGGCGCTGGACGAACAAAATAAGGACGCCCTTTTGCTTTTGAAAAAGGGGCAAAGGGCAGAAAGAACGAGGCAGATTTTAAAGAAGGCTTTTTTGTGGAGCCTTGCTTTGGTGATATTGGGTGGCTTGGGGATTACGGGGTATTTTCTTATTCCTTTGGAAAAGCCAGAGGTTGTTGAGGGCGGAGAGGTGGTTCTAAAAGAAAGGTCGCTGGTGGAAGACACCTTTGCAGTGAGCGAAAGGCGCAAGCCTGTCGAGATAGAAACGAAAACCCCGCCTCCTAAGAAGATGAACCCAAAGACACAGTCGCCACAGGTCGCACAACCAGAGACTGTGAAGGTCACGATCCACGCCAATCCCCCAGCGGTGGCAATAAAGATTGACGGGCAGTTTGTTGCTTACGGCACGACAGGGGAGATAGACCTTCCAAAAGGGAAGCACACGGTGGAACTGAGCCACCCCAGGTGCGATGTTTGCAAGGACACGACATACGATTTCTACCTGGACCCCAAAAACCCGCCAAAGGCACCTCTCAAATTTTCGATAAAGTATCATGATGCCACGTTGCTTGTAAGGGCGTCCAAAGATGGTGTTGTCTTTGTAAACGGCGTAAAGCGAGGGGAGGTGAACAAGAAGTTGGTCGTGCCAGTTCTAAGCCCAAACCCTTCTTTGACGACAATCTTGGTCAAGTTTACGGATGGCACAGAAAAGCAAGCCCAGATTGTTTTGTCGCCTGGCGCAGAGATAGACCTGTCCTTGTGAGGATGCAAGAAGCCCCTTGCGGTTTATGAACCTCGAAAAGGGCGTTCTTTGGAGGCATCCCGCCCTTCCTTCGCTTCAGTTCCTCATCTGGTTTATCATCTGCCCCTTCTTTAGCCTATAATAGAAGGTCGAACGCTTAAGCCCGCTCTCCCTGATCTGTTGTGCCCTTCCAACAGTATAGCGGGTATAAAGGATGTCACTGCCACAAGGTCGTCGTCCAAACTCCTGGCTAGGGCTCAAAGCCATTGCATCCCTGATTGTTTCTTCAGTGATAGTCGTGTTCAAAGAAAGCATGCTTGCCCTCAGAAGGCAGTTTCTGAGTTCACGGACATTCCCATACCATGGATACGATTGGAGCGCTTTTAGGGCGCTATTATCTATGGATGGGGCATCTGGAAACGACTTTAAAAGTTTCCTTGCAAGAAATGGGATGTCGCACCTTCGCTCCCTTAATGGTGGGCATCTGATGACTATGCAAGAAAGCCTTTCGTAAAGGTCTTGTCTGAACAACCCTTGCTCGATAAGGGCAACGATGTCTTTGTTAGTTGCGGACACTATTCGACACGAAACCTTTATCTTCTTTTGGCTTCCAAGCCTTTGCACCTGTCTTTCCCCGACCGCCCTCAATATTTTCGCCTGAATGAACAAAGAAGACTCGCATATCTCATCAAGAAAAAGTGTCCCATCTTTGGCGGTCTCGAAAGCCCCAGCCCTGTCCATCAATGCCCCTGTGTATGCACCCTTCACGCACCCGAAAAGTTCGCTTTCCGCAAGTCCCTCGGGGATGGCAGCCATGTTCACCGCAACGAACCTAGCCTTTTGCCCCGACGACAGGATATGCAACTGCCTTGCAATAACCTCTTTCCCCACGCCTGATTCACCAAGGATAAGCACTGGCGCTTTTATCCTTCCTGCCAGAATGCACAGATGGAAGATCCTTAGCATCTTTTCATCGCAGGTGATAAGTTCTGGTCCAAGGCAATATGCACCTTCTTCCATCTCGACACAGGAAACAGTTTTTCCATGAACGGACACGGCCTGCCCAGCCCCTACAACCAGTTTTCCTTTTTTGGGGCTCACAATCTCCACCCCATCTTCTTTTGAAGAAGCGACCACGCTTTCTAACCATGGAACTGGCTGTGGCTTTTCATGAACTTGAAGAACATCAATCCCGTTTTCTTGTTGGGTGATCAAAGCAAACATCTTCATAAGCACCTCCTCGCCATATAAATCGAAAGAAACAATCAAACCGTTTCATGTTTTGCTCTTTGGAAAGCACGAAAAGTTTGACAAGCGCTGCAAAAGGTCCTAAACTTATATTGGTTAGACCATCCGATGAGCGGAGGGCACGATGGATGAAACATTCACCCCTGTCGAAAGAAGGCATCTTGCATGGTCAGTTGCCGAGAGACTAAGAGACATCATATTGAAAGGGAAGGTGAAACCAGGGCAAAGGCTACCTTCAGAGAGGCAGCTTGCGAGGCTCTTGAATGTCACAAGGACAACGCTCCGTGAGGCTTTGAAGATGTTGGAAACATGGCACTTTGTGGTGATAAGGCAAGGGGATGGGGTTCGGGTTCAGGACTATCTAAGGTCTGCAAATATCGAAATACTTTCTGACCTTTTGTTCAGGGAGGGGACGATCGACAAGGAGATATTGCAAAACATCCTCGAGGCAAGGGAGCTTTTCGGCAAGACTGTCGCACGACTCGCTGCACAAAGGGCAAGCGAAGAAGAGGTCGAGAGATACGCAAAACTTGTCCAAGAACTTATCGAGGCAAAGGATGACGCAAGGTTGCTTCAGGAAAAAGAATTTGAATGCTTCGATGCACTTTGTCGTGCAAGTCACAACCTTGTGTTTGTGTTCGTTTTGAATGCAATCAAATCCATCTATTTCAGGCACATGGACTATTTTGCAGGGCTTTATAAAGACAAGGATAGGTTCGTTTTGGGACACACAAAACTTCTTCAAGCGCTTAGAAACAAAGATTGCCAGGGAGCGGAAGAGGCAGCAACGCACCTTCTAAGGTGTGGGATTGATACTTTTGCAAAGGAGGCAACATGAAAACAACAAAAAAGAGGACACTGGTTACAGGGGCAGGAGGGGCTGTGGGACATTTTCTTGTCGAAGAGCTTTTGCGCTGTGGGCACAGGGTGGTTGCTCTGGACCTGCCAAACGCACACATCCCCAGAAAGGAAGGGATAGAGGTCATAGAGGGAGATATTAGAGACGAAAAGGTCATCGAACATGCAGTTGATGGAGTGGAGGCGATTGTCCACACAGCAGCGATTGTTGACATTGCCCTTCCATTTGACAGACTTGCACCTGTAAACTACGAAGCGACAAAAAAACTTTTTTTGAAGGCAAAGGAAAAAGGGGTTCAATATTTTCTGTTTTTCTCGACAGGGTCTGCGTATCCTGGTGGTCCAAAGCCCATGACGGAAGACACCCCCCTTGTAATTGCCAACGACTATGTGCGTTCAAAGGTCTTATCCGAGGAGTTCTTGAAATCCCAATCGCCCCCCCCAGTTGTAAACATCCTTAGACCTGCCCTTATCTATGGACCATGGGGAAAAGTGCTTGCAGCGTCGCTTGCCACGACCCCAGCGCTTCTAAAAGTTTTTGGTGGACACGCAGTGTTATTAAGAGGGGGTCCAAAGAGCAACTGGGTGCACGCAGAGGATGTGGCGAGGGCTGCTTGTTTTCTGGTCCAAAACCCACAGCCTCATGGGGAGGCGTTCAATGTGGCGGGAGACGAGGCGATTTCGGTCATGGATGTGTTCGCAACAGGGTTTGAGGCAGGCTCTATAAAGGTTCATGTGTTGCCACTGCCTTATCCCGTGGCGCTTGTTCGTGCATTCATGCCTATCGTGGCAAGAGACTCTTTTTTCAAACCCCTGAACAAGGCTGCATCCCTTCTATATGAGCTGATAGCACTGTCCAAAGGAACAAAAAGCCCACTCAGACCAAGGCTCGATAAAGAGGCACTAGAGTTTGCTGTTAAGGACATGGTTTTTGAAAACAGCAAACTAAAAAAACTTGGGTTTCAATATAAGTTCAAAACCTTCAAAGAAGGCTGGCAGGACACCTATGCGTGGTACAAGGAAAATAGGTGGATACCATAAGGAGGCATTATGCGTTTCTGGTTTGATGAAAACATGTATGGGACCTACAAAGAGTGTGCGAGTGGAGCGCAGGGGGTCTTTGATTTTACTTGCAGGGCTTTGGCGAACATATCCGACTTTGTGAAGACCAAGACAGCACAAATCTCTGGTGTCGTAAAGATGGGGGATAAGCAAGCCACCCTTGCAGGCACATTGTTCATGGACCCATTCTTTGCAAAAAGGCTCACTTATGATTTCGAGTTTTCGATGGATGGGGAAAAGTACAGGTTCGTTGGAGACAAAACCATCAAGTTTCTGGATTTTGCAAGGACGATGACTACGCTAAAAGGACACATAGAAAAGGGGGGCGAGAGGTTTGCAGATGTTGAATCGCATTTCCGCCTGCGAGAACTGCCAAAGTTTCTTCTCAGTTTTCGGATTTCGCTATAAAGCCAGTTTGGAAATGACCTCTTTTGCCTTTTCTGTGTCGCTGACCTTTAGATAAAGCGTCCCTTCTGAGTTAGTTTCATCAAGACCGCCGTATGCATAGGCAATATTTATGTTTTCGTTTGCCAGAGCCTCGCTTAGTTTGGAGATGTTGCCAGGGGTGTTTTGGAGCTTCAAAGCCAGCACATCGGTGTCAAGCACCAATAGTCCTGCATCCTCCAGAAGATGGATTGCCTTGTTTGGGTCGCTCACAATCAGCCTGAGCACTGCATGATCGACTGCGTCCGCCACCGATAGCCCAAGGATGTTTATCCCTTCCTGCGCAAGGATCTTCGAGACCTGCGCAAGGGTGCCAGGTCGATTTGCAACAAACACTGCTAACTGCCTGCATACCCTCATCCCTGAACCTCCTTTTTATAGTAGTTTATGTATTGTGACTTGTATGATACAATCACAAACATAAGATGCCACAGTTTTAGGCTGTGGTCAATGGGGCAAAGATGAAAGAAGTTGACGCACTTTTAGAGTTCCTGAAAAAACTAAAAGGCAAGCGCATCTTCGTATCGGTTCTGGGCTCCCCCGACCCTGATGGGCTTGCTTCTGCATGGGCACTAAAGGTCATCGCAAGGTTTGCTGGGGTTGATGCGGAAATATTCTACTTCGAAGAACTTAGCAGACCCGACAACATCGAGTTCTTGCACTGCCTGAAAATACCTGCCACAATGTGGCCCAAGGATGCGACCTTGGATGGGGTGTTCGATGGGTATGCAGCAGTTGACAGGCAGAATCCTGATTTGCCAGTCCCCTTTCAAATCCCTTTGCTTATCCATATAGACCACCACGCTGATAGCGAGAAAAAAGCGCTTTTTTCGTTGAGGCGGGATGATGTTGGAAGCACTTCTACCATAATGATAGACCTGTTGCAGCCGTATCTTCATAGCATCTTTGCGGATGAAGACGAACGCAAAAGGCTTTGCACTGCCTTGATGTTCGGGATAAGGACAGACACGATGGACTTCATTACTGCGACAGCGAAGGATTTCGAGGCTTCAGCAACCATCTTACCTTTCGTTGACACAGGTGCTCTTAGAAGGCTTAGCGCAACCCCTGTTGGTGTGCCTTTTTTGAAAACCCTCGAGAAGGCGCTCGGTTCGATGAAAATCGTCAAATCCATGCTTGTCGCCTATGCTGGTGAGGTTCTACCAAAGGCAAGGGATTCCATCGGACAGACAGCAGACTTCTTGCTCAGAGTGAAAGGGGTCGAGACAGCGGTAGTTTTTGGCATTGTAAAAGGCTTCGTAGTTGGCTCTTTGAGGACAAAGAACGAATCGCTCGACACAGCCAGGACACTTAGAGATGCTTTGGAACCAGTGACAAAGAACCATGTGGATTGTGGGGGCAGAAAGTTTGCAGGGGGGTTTCAGGTTCCGCTCAAGAACTTCACGAATCTATCCAAAGATGAAATAGGAGAAGTTGTGGCGCAAGCCTTGCTGAAGGCATGGCGAACGCAACGGAACAGGCGATGAAAGATAGTGCTTGTATTGCTGAACGGGCGTGATGGAGTCTAAGCAAGATAAATACGAGAAAAAAGGACATCTAATCGGGGCAGAACTGGAGCTCTGGCTTTTCGATCGAAGCGGGCGGGCTAGAAATATGGCTTACAAGGTCATAAGCGCCTTTGAAAAAGATGGGCGCCCCAGACTGCCCCGAGGGATATCCAATGACATAGGTGAACTACACTTCGAGTTCGACCAATCTTCAGTGGAGGTGGGCTGTCGCCCTTCACAGTCACTGGAAGAAGTCGCTAGGAGCCTTGTAACCACCTTGACCGCTGTTGACACCTTTGTCAGAAGATTTGGCTTGCACGCCTTGCCCTACGGGGTGCGCCTCGACGGCAAGCCTCTTATCGTGGATAAACCTCGCTACAAGATACAGAACCGCATATTTGGATTCTGGTTCAGAGAAATGCTATTGCCTTTGGCTGGTCTGCACATCCACATAGACCTCAGTGACGACCCATTAGTTGCTGGAAGCCAGTTTCGGCTTGTAAACGCACTAAGACCAGTGTTGATTGCCTTCAATGCCTGCACCCCCATCTTCAATGGGAGGCTTACACGACACACGAGTGCCCGAACTTATTACTACAAACTGACATATGAGGAAAATGGGTTGCCAAAGAATGGCTGTCTTCTGGACCTGGATGATGTAAAGACTATTGATGATTTCCGCAAGATCTCACAGCACGCCTATCGGGACATCGTCGCAAGGATAAAAGCAAAGGGTATCAAGAACTGGGAACCATATTTCGATGCTATCAATACAATATGGGGTGGGGTGCGTGAAGGTCGTTATGGGACTGTCGAGAGCCGCATCTCGGATGCACATCCTGAACTTGAATACATCTTTGCAGCGCTCGCTTTACATCGAGGCATGGATAACCTGCTTACAAGAAAAGATTTACATTACGGGTTGCGGACTCATCCCGAGAAGTGCTTCTATTCGATTGGCAAGGAACTTGCGGTTCCCAGATTCGAGGTCCTAAGGGAACTAGAATACAAGGCATTGACAAGTCTGTATCCCAGAGGCGGATACAATGGTATTCATCCTGAATGCGTGGCACTATGTGCAACCGCCATCAAGTTTGCGAAGATGGGGCTCGATGAAAGGGAGCGCCATTTCCTTTTGCCTTATGAGCGTCTGGTGATTGGAGACGAAGAAAGCCTTGCATGTCGCATCACGAGATACGCACTTGAAAATCATCTCCTCTGGGAGCGGGACCATTCATTTTTGCCTGGAGGTGCAAACCGTCTTAGGCTTTTCTTGTATCACGAAGTGTTTCAGCCCAGTTTGCGCCGCGCACAGATCGATTTTGGAGTAGATCCAAAGTTGTTCGGGTAGTATGTCTGGAGGAAAAAACTATGAAACTGTCGAAGAAAATTTCCCAGATTGAGGCGTCAGACCTTGCCAAGGTCAGCCGTATGGCAAAAGAATACGAGGCAAGAGGGATCAAGGTCATACATCTTGAAAGGGGTGAGCCTGACTTTGACATGCCTCGCTTCATTGCGGAAAGCATTTATAAGGCGATGCTGGATGGCAAAACTCACTACCCACCCCTTCAGGGTGAAAAGACCTTGTTAGAAGCGCTTGCAGAGAAGGTCAGGAAGAAGAATGGAATCGAGGCTGGGGTGGAAAACATTGCAATAGTTCTGGGTGGAATGCATGGTCTTTATGTGGCGTTGAGGACTATCCTTGACCCTGGTGATGAGGTTCTTGTATTCACCCCTTACTGGCTTTCGATATCGAAACTTATATGGCTTGCAGATGGTTCGTGCTCTTTTATGCCTTTCTACATCCCTTTGATGGAGGGAACGCTTAGCGAGACAGACTTCGAAAAACAACTGGATGAAACAATAACACCCAGAACCAGAGTCATCTATGTCAACACACCGAACAATCCAAGTGGGGCGGTGGTGCCACGCTCTTATCTCGAGGCTCTGGCACGCAAGGCGGTACAGCGTGACCTGATAATTCTTTCGGACGAGGCGTACGAGGACATAGTTTTCGATAATCATCGGCACTTCAGCATATCTTCAATCCCAGGGATGCTTGATAGAACAGTAACATGTTTTGCATTTTCCAAGTCCTATGCCATGACAGGGCTTCGTCTTGGGTATTTGGTAGGACCAAAGGATTTTATTCAACTCGCGTGGAGTCGCATGATCCTTTACACGACGAACGGGATTCCAGCACCGATACAGGCTGGGGCTGTCGCAGCGCTCAGACAAGGCGAAAGTGACATCGAGCGAATGAGGCGCGCTTACCAAAAGCGCAGGGATATATTTGTCCAAGAACTTCGCAAGGTAAAGGGACTTAGGACTTTGATGCCACAAGGGGCATTTTATGTATTTGCTGATGTAAGCGCCCTTTTGAATGGCGGTTCTATCTACGACCTGATCCGAGATTGGTTAGAAGTAGGGGTCGCTGTTGCGCCTGGAATGGCATTTGGGGCAGAATACGCAGGCTGGGTGCGCTTCTCGACAGCAAGTTCCATGGAAGAACTTGTAACTGCCGCAAGGGCACTGCAAAAAAGATACGGGACGAACATTTAGGCGGGGCTTTTCTTAGCCACTTTTCGACTGAATCTCAGTCAGCCAGAGCATTCGTTACAAAAACCATTGTCTCTTGTCTTTTACGAGCCTCTTTTGCAGCGAGGATAAAAGATTTGAGGTCAGTCTTGCCCACGATCCCGTCATAGAAACTTGTCACTACAGGCTTCTTCCACACAGAAACGATGCGCTCGAAGATCGAGCCAGAGATGTGCCCATGCATACAACCAAACGGCGCGACATTTACTACCAGATCTGCCCCTTGCTCGAAGAACTTCACTGCCCTTCCGACGGTAAGGATGCTTTCTCCTTCGAACTCGTGGTAGATGTATTCCATACCCGCATTTACAACCTCTTCGAAAGATGGCTCCAGTCTTTGTGGCAGGTAAGGGCGCATCACTTCCATGTATTCGTGTTCCTTTCTTTCAATGAAAAGATTGCTGAACTCGTTCACAAGCCTTGTGAAGAAACCTTCCCCCCTCAGGTTTCTGTGAGCCCTTTCAACCCACACCGTGTAGAGGATCCATTCGCTGATTGGAGCAAGCCACGCCTCACCACCAGCCTCCTCGATGTCTTTGATGATAAAGCCGTTGGCAAACGGGTCGCATCTTACATAGATTTCCCCGACAATGCCAGCAAGTGGTTTGTCAGGCATATTCTTTCTTAGCGCCAGAATCTCGCTTGCAGCCCTTTCTAGCACGGGCTTTGGGTCTTTTCTTTGTTCAAAAACCTCCTCAAGTCTTTTCACATATTCTTCGCATTTGCGCTCAACAATCCCTTTCTCGCGCTCGTATGGTCTAGCACGCAACACGACCTTATATAGATAATCCCCAGTCAAAATCGCATCCCATATCTCCCTCCTTGCCTGTGAAGGTATGCCAAGGTAGGCATTTTCAGAGGAGGGCGAAAATATCGGAATCTCGCCAAAGCCAGCCTTTTGCAACGCCATGAACTGTGCCTGCGCATAACTTCCAAACCTGCATGGACCTGTTGCGGTTGCCATAAACAACGCTGCCTTCTCGGGTGGGATGTTCATGTCTTTGAGGCACTTTATGAATGTGCCTATTGTAAGAGCCATCGGTGTGCATTCAGACCCCCTTGTCACGGATTTTCCAAGGGAAAAAGCCTCTTCGTCTGTCTCGGGCATCGGCAATGCATCGAAACCGTGTCCCCGCAGAACCGCAGCAAATAGCCTTGTAGTAATAGGATGCATGGGGGGGATTAGCATGGTTCTTCCTTTGAAGGCGCTTTGCGACCCAGGAGGTGGGGTTACCTCCTTTGCGGTAGATATCGCCTTGCCTTTTTGTCTTATCACATCCAGAAATGCCTCGATCCTTGTGACATACCCACCGTCCGAGCCATGCTCGTCAAGCTCAAGGATGAGGAACGGCTTTTCACCCATGACATGTTCAGCCATGTTCAATATGAAGGAATCTGGTCCACAGTTGAAGCTAGTAAGATATATCCCGTAAAGGTCTTCGTCTTTTGCCACTTGCTTTGCCGCAGACAATATCTTTTGCCCATAGCTCCAGTACATGTTATAGAAACCTCTGTCTAATAGGTCAGGTCTAAACGGAAGCTGCTCCATCGGGATAACATAGTAGCCGAACTCGCTTACCCTCATCGGTATGTGCAAACTTACTGTGCTGTCCAAAGTATTATATGGTCTTCCAATGATGACGATCCCCTTTTTACCTTCCTTCTTTATCTTTTCAATGGTCTGCATGCCCCTTCGGACATTCTCTTCTTCAAAAGCCCTTTGCACCTCTTTCGCGTGCCTCAGCGCAGACCTTGCCCTTTCTTCGTCGAAATCCAGAACCGAGGCAAACCCTAGCATCAGGTACCTTATCTGGTCATTCTCTGATAGGTTGAAATCTATTATGGGGTTCACAAGCGCTGGTCCAAGCGGATTCTTTTCGAAAAGCCCACGCACATAGGCAGGCGCAGAACCCAAGTAAGGGCAGAACCGCCTTCGGCTTGTATATGGATTCCTTTTCTCTTCTAGCATCGCTGGGACAAAGACAGCCGCGATGTCTTCTCTTTCTATAAGCGATGCGACATGCCCGAAGAAAACCTTCACTGGAAAACAGAAATCCGAAAGGGTAGAAGATGCACCTTTGCGCACAATCTCCCTGTCCGTTTCCTCTGAAAACACAGGGGTTGCACCCAGGTCCTCCAGAAGGGTTCTGAAGAAGGGGGCGTAGCCCCAGGTAGAAAGCGCCATAGGCACGCCTATCTTCGGTCCATTGCCTTTGCTTTTCGCCTTGAAACCCAAAAGATAACGCTGAGTCCTGAAAGGCGTATATTCGATATTCTTTCGCATCTTGTTGTCTTCAGGTTCTCTTCCGCACAGGTAGCCAAACGATGGTCTTTCAGAGACACCATCAATCTCTGCTGTTGTTATCACGCAGTTGTTCGAGCACAGGTCACAGTTGGAAAGAGTGACCTTTATCTCTTTATTTGCTACATCAAGACCTCTGAACGAGGATTTCTCTTTCCCAGAAGACAGGAGATGTTCATGTGCAAGAAGCGCTGCTCCAAGGGCACCCATAACATGGCAGTATGGTGAAACAACAACCTCACAATCGAAGATATTTTCTATGGCTGCGACAAGACCTTTGTTCCTTGCTGTCGCACCTTGAAACACAATCCTCTTCTTGTCCACAGGGCGGTTGCCCACGACCTTTGTCTTGTAGTTTTCAATTACAGAATACAAGATCGCCGCCATCACCTCCCGCCTATGCACCCCATTCCTGCTCAGGTTTCCTGCGTCCTGTTCCATAAATACAGTGCACCTGTCACTCGTGTGAGGAGGGGTAGCACCAAGCGCCTGTTCCCCTATTTCCGCCAAAGAAAAACCAAGTTTCCTGCCAAGTTCCTCGACAAATGTCCCTGTGCCTGCAGCGCAAACATAGTTCATGTTTGCATCCACGATGCGCCCATCCGACACCCTCATATATTTAGAATCCTGCCCCCCTATCTCGAAGATAGTCGTAACTTCAGGGTCAACAGAAACAGCGCCACGCACATGCGCGGAAATCTCGTTCACAATCAAATCTGCGCCCACGATCGCCCCAACGATCTTTCTTCCGCTTCCTGTCGTCCCAACTGCCAAGATCTCGAGAGGTTTTCCAAGTCTTTTTTCAACGGTCTGGATGGCCAAGATAAGCTTTTTCCCCGCTCCCACCGGGTCGCCTTCGGTCCGACGATACACATCCAGAACTACTTTCCCTTTTTCGTCGCAAAGAACTGCCTTGGTCGAGGTTGAACCGATGTCAATCCCAAGCAAAAGTCTTGTTGGGAAGTTATTGTCCAGGGGGATGTGGATACGCACCTCGTTCCCCATCGAGTCAACGAACTCTTCGTGCACGCTAAAATCAGGGTATCTGGACTTTCTTAGAGCAAGGGTTGGGCGCTTTGAACGGAGGCTTAGAGATTCAGAAGGCACAAAGTTTTGCACCTCAGTTAGACGCATCAATGCCTTTGGTGCTGGGATCGTTTGTCCCTCTAGTGCAGCACCTATCGCGCCAAGGTAAGGGGAATATTCGGATACGAGCAAATCTTCGCCGAGCTCCTGCTTCAGATAGTGCACCATGCCCTTGTTGGATGCAACCCCACCGCTAAGCACAGTTTTACCAGCAAGTGTTCTGCCTTTTAGAAGCGTCTGTATCGCTGTGCGTGACATCCCTTGACAAAGCCCGCACCACAGTTCCTCTTTCGAGAACCCTTCTTGCTGGCGATGTATGATGTCCGTCTTTGCAAAGACCGCACACCTTGTGGCTATTGAAGGTGGCGACGCCACTGGCTCGATGGAGTTAGCGCTTTTGTGGTCTAGCCCCATCCTGTTTGCCTGCTCGTCCAGAAAAGACCCTGTGCCAGCAGCGCACACAGAGTTGGTGCGGATGTCAAGAAGGTTTCCCTCATCGTCAAGGTCAATGAGCATTAGGGTGCTACCACCTAGGTGGAAGATATGATCGCATTGCCCAAAGACATGCCGTGCCCCCCGCACCTCTGCTGCTACCTGCTCTAAAGGCTCTATGCCGAGCAAAGCAGATATGACCTCGGAGTGCGACCCTGTCAATGAAACCTCTATCTCTTGCTGGTCATGCCCATCCACAAGGGCGAACAAGACCTCCTTGAACACCTTCACTATCTCGCCGTTGTGCAGGACATGTCTTTTGTCGAGGACCTGTCCCTGGTCGGAAACAACAACGCCTTTTACTGTAAGACTTCCTATGTCCATGCCGATTTTCAAGCGTCTCATGTTGCCTCCTTTCTTGTTCGAAGCATGTCGCCCAAAACTAGAACGACATGTCAGTTTAGTTTTGCCCCTGACAATTGTCAAGTGAATTTTGTCGCTGGCTCAAAAAAGCTATCAGCACTTTTTCGAAATGGTTTGGTATAATATAAAGCGGTTTTCTAAAAAGGAGGCAAATCATGATAGCTAAAGCCCAAAGTCTTGTTTGCTTCGTATGTCTTGCTCTCTTGAGCGCTGGTGCGCTGGCTCATGGTTTTGGACCTGGTGGTCAGCCATGGGGCTATTTTCGCATCCCTGATTTAACTGACAAGCAGAAGAGCGACATGGATGAACTCTGGTCTCAGTACCTCAAAGAGGTTCTTTTGAAGGAGGCGGATTTGCACAAGGCAGAGGCAGAACTTCAGGTCGCTTTGGCTTCTGAAAGCCCCGATACCGCGAAGATAGACAACATCCTAAGCACTATCAACGCGCTCAAAGGCGAGATCTTCTCGAGACATGTGCATTTCGTCTTACAAATCAAAAAACTTCTCAATCCCGCACAGGCAAAGTGGTTTTCCATGGAGTTGATAAGCAATCCTCATCTGATCTTGCAAAGGCACCTGATGGATGTGCCAAGGCAGGAGGGGGGATTTCAAGGTGGGATGCCTCAGGGACCCCAACCGCCACCAATGCCACCACAGGGAATCCAGGGCGGCTCTTGTGAACAGGCACCACCACCTGCACAGATGCCAGCAGAGCCTAAGAAAAGGGCAAAGTGATACTTGCGGTAAGTTAGCCCCATTTTTAGACCTTTTGGGGTCGAAAGATTGCTTCCGCTTTGTTCTGCAAGCCCGTGACAAGGCGCAAGGTCGAAGCTTGCGCACTTCCAAGGACGCGCTAAAGGTCTCGAATCTCGACGCGAGGCTTTTCGTCACCTTCTTCAAAAGAAAGTCTTAGGCTTATCTTTGTCTTTTGTGATTGCCTTGCGACTATATCGAGGATATGTTCAAAGGCGACCTCCTCGAGCCTCGAGTGCACCTGAGATGCATCCTTTGCGTCCTTTGATACATAAGAAAGCAACCTCTCGAGCGAACTGTCATCAATGACCACTCTGATGCCTCGGTGCGCTTCGAAGTCCTTACACATCTGATCGAAAAGGATTTTTGAAATCGCCTTGATCTCATCCTTAGCCAAAGGCGAGAACATCATTACCTGATCAAAAAGCCCCATGAAATCCATCGGCATATATTTCTTGAGCATTCCTCTCATTTCTTTCGCAATGCCTTCGCTTCTTATGACCTTAAATCCCATCCTGACATCAGAGATGGAGGATTCTGGGGTTTCTACTGTGACTATGTGGATGGTATTTCTGAAATCCATCCTTTTGCCTCGCCTGTCTGTAACATTTCCGTCAGAAAATATCTGTGAAAGAAGCCCCAAGACAGCGCTGTGTGCCTGCTCTATGTGTCTCCAGAAGAAGACAAGGAATGGCCGCCTTGTAAGCAGGTCGGACAGCATTGAACCTTCTTCGTGTCCAACATATCCTGGTGGTGAACCGATTAGTTGCGATATTGAGTGTGCCTCGGAAAAATCGGACAGATCGATCTCGACAAAAGCCTGCTCCGAGCCGAACAGTGCGGATGCCAAGACTTTTGCTATCGTCTTTTTGCCTACCCCTTTTGGTCCAGCGAACAAGAATACCCCAAGGGGCTTCCTGGAACCAAACCTGTGCATGTTCTTGGCGAGCGAGGTGCAAAGCGCCAAAAGATTGTCCTTGTGACCTACTATTCTCTCAAGAAGCGCTGGTTCCAGGACCCTGAACGCATCTTCAGCGGTGAATTTCAAAATGGTCTCAGGGATGTTCACAAACGAGGATAGGGTCTTTACTATATCGCTTTCTTCGACGACCTCCTTTTTTTCTCGCCTTGCCCTTGCCCCAGCACGGTCTAATATGTCTATTGCCTTTGCGGGCAAGCTCTTTTCCCAAATAAACCGATCTGAAAGGAAGACTGCTGCTCTTTTCGCCTCTTGTGTAAACTTTACCTGATGATATGCCTCGTAACTAGGGGCTAGACCTTCGATGATTTCCAGCGCCTCATCGGCGTCTGGCTCTCGAACATAGACCTTCTCAAACCTCCTGTCGAGTGCGACATCCTGCTGGATAGACCTCTGATATTCACCGTAGGTCGTAGCACCTATGCACGGGAACTCGCCCCTTGCAAGAGGACCTTTCAAGTCGTTTGCGGCATCCAGTGCACCATCTCCAACCCCTGCCCCAACCAGGGTGTGTATCTCGTCAATGAATAGGATTATTCGTCTTTTTGCCTTTAGAACCTCATCCTTTATGGCTTTGAGTCTCTGGGCAAAAGCCCCTCTCATGCTAGTGCCTGCAAGGAGGTCGGACACGCTCAAGGATATGATGACCTTGTCTTTTAGCGCGCCCGAGACCTTGCCTTGCACAATGCGCATCGCCAGACCCTCTACAAGCCTTGTCTTTCCAACCCCAGGGTCACCAAGCAGAAGCGGGTTGTTGGCATTTCTTTTGGAAAGGATGTCAATGATTGCCTCGAGCTCCCTTTCCCTGCCTATAAGCGGGTCTATCTCCCCTTTTTCTGCAAGAAGTGTCAGATTTTTCCCATAGGCACAAAGGACAGGGAACTCCTTTCTATCCAAAGCAAAACGCCATTCACCTTCTTCTTCGTGCTCGTCGGGCACAACCTCTTCGAGAAACTCGTCTTCATCACCAAACTCTATTGGCTCATCCTCGTCTTCGGTTTCTGTCACGGTCTCTGTCTTGACAACTGGTTTCGTCGCCTGCACCTGAAAGATGTCTTTTTTAAACTCGTATGTTTCAAGGCGCATCATCTTTTCCGCGGCTGAGCGCTTCAGCCTTGGGTCAGTCACATGTGCTATGGAATGGGTTCTAAGTTCACCCAAAGAAAGCCCTGTCTTTTGAATCAGGATTGCAGCAAGGCAATCAGGTATCTTCGTTATGGCAATCAAGAGGTGGACGGTCGTCACATGGAATGCGCCAAAGTTCGCAGCAATGGTCATCGCAGTCTCGAGGATCCTATCGCATTGCCCTTCGGGTTCTATTTCAGTCAAGAGCGGGATTCTTGCCATGAGCTCATCAAGACCAACCTTTTTTTCAAGTAGCACAGCCTGAGCCTCGCAGGGAACGGTGAACATCGCGAGAAGGAGGTGCGTGGAGTTCAGGGGACGGGATGAGCCTTTCGCTATCTCGCCCGCAAGACGATAAACCTTCAAAGCCTCCTGGCTTAGACGCGTCTCCAGCATACGCCTGAAAAAAGTCTCGATTGTTAGATACAACGATGCATCAATCGTGTCAAGGCAATGTTTTGGCCGAAAAAATAGCGATAGATTCTTTTATTGCTTCTGGCTAGCCTTAGCACAGAGGCTTTCCTATGGTTTTTCTAAACCTCAGGACCTGCCAGTTATGCCTTTTTGCCTCGATATAGAGGCGCAGGTTGGGGTTTACTGCATAAGGCTCGCCCACATGCCTTAGAAGCAATAAATCCGATGAACTGTCCGTGTAAAAAGCACAATCTGCAAGCGAAACACCATGCCTGTTCGCAAAGTCCATAGCCAGTTTTAGTTTGTTCGGTCCGTATGGGATCGGGCGCTCGAAGTCGTCAATGAAGCGCCCATCTTTTATGGTCTGTCTAAACCCTATGCATTCATCAACGCCTATATGTGTCTTGAAGTGCTGTAACAGATAGACTGGGGATGCGGACAAAAGAACGACCATGTCTTTGTTTTTCTTGTGCATCTCTATCCTTTGAAGCGCTTCGACAAAGATATTGGGATAGACAAACCTCTTGAAGCACTCCTCCATGCCTTTGAACACCCTTTCTGCTTCGAGCCCGACAAATGGCTTTATCCCTTTTTTGTAGACATCTTCATAGTCTAGAATGCCAAGGCGATGCCTTAGATGTGCGACCACCAGAAATAAAAGCCTTCGATAAGAAAATATCTTTTCTTGCTTGAATAAGGGCATACAGTGCCACGCGGTAGAACCTCGCACAAGTGTGTGGTCAACATCAAAAAACGCTATCCTCACCCTTGCCCTCGTCACATCTAAAGTTCACCCTATTCATCTTGGGCTTTATTATCGTGCCCTTTGCCTTTAGTGTCTCTATAAGCACATCCCTTAGCGGTCGTTCGTCGGCATTTTTTGCCTTTTTTCCTATCTTTGAAAAGAACTCGTCCATCCTGTCCCCCCCATTTACAAGAAATGCTGTTGTAACCCCCACATAAGTCTTATCCTTCAATGGCTTTGTGCCATCCTCGAACACCACACCCTTGCATCCATCTATCCTCAAGCCAGAAATCGCAAATATCTTGCCAACCTTTTTAGTTGCGAACTCAAACAGCGCTTCTATCTCGGCGCCACTAAGTTCAATGACCATGAGTTTATCTTCAAAGGGCCATACCTTTGCGAGGTCACAATAAGTCAAATCACCTGCATTGATTTCCCCACGGATGGCGCCCTTGTTTATGAACGCAAAATCAGCCCCTTTTACGCTTTCCCTCATCAAATCAGCTGCCAGATTCGCCATCTCGCTCTCGATCCCCCTTTCGTTGCTCACGCTTTCCTGAGCCTTTACGACGACAAGGCTACACAAATCTTCAACAGTCTTGTATTCTGCACTTACAAGTTCCAGAATCTCTGGCGATGGGTTTGTGACCCCCAAGAAACCCTTGTAAGACTTTGAGCAAAAAGCCCCTTCCTCTTTCTTGCAAACACTTATTGGGCTTTGAACTTCTATATCTTTTCGCACCACCTTTCCTTTTTTCTTTTCGATGACGATCGTTGCATACCCAAGGAACTTGCCTTCAGAAGATGCCTCCATCACCTTAGTGTCCCCTTCATTCCACACGATAATCGAATGTGCATGCCCTGCTACCACAATGTCTGCAACCTTTGCCTCTGCGACTTTTGCGAGTTCATCTGTTAGTTTACCTGCCTTGATGTCACCTTCGAGATGCGCAAGCACAACTATGAGCTCAGCGCCTGCCTTTTTCATCCGGTCTATGGTCGCTTGGAGCGCCTCCACTGGGTCTGAAAATATAAGGTTCTTGGTTCCCATGGGCGAATAATGAGTCTTTGTCTTCGGGGTCAAAACACCAGTAATGCCAAACCTTATCCCACCCTTTTCCAAGATAACAAACTCTTTTGTGTTTGGGAGCGGGTTTCCATCCTTGTCTTTGATATTGCACACTACAACAGGGTATTTCGCAACAGACAAAGCCCTTCTAAGCGCACACAGTTCATCGTTATTGTTTGGCGCATCATCCTTATCGCACCAAAGATAATCGAACTCGTGGTTTCCTAGGGTAGTTGCATCATAAGACAAGGCATTGAAAAACTTGACACATGCAAGCCCTTCCCCTTTGTTCACTGGCAACTCGCCCTGAAAGCAATCCCCTGCGTCCAGAAGCAACACATCCCCTTTTTTTCTTATTGCTTCTATCTCTGATGCAAGGAATGCAAAGCCCCCCATCGCAGGCGACCCTTCGAGCGCTCCATGCAAATCGTTTGTGGACAGCAGAACCACCCTGTGTTCTTTTGCCCATAAAGACAAAGAAAACAAGAGGAAGAAAAGCAATAAACCTTGTCGCACCTCTTATCCCCTCTTTCTAAACCATTGAACCTTTTCAGCGTCAAAGGAAGGGGCAGGCATGGGCTTTCCTATCAAATAACCCTGAGCCATGTCCACCTTGAACCTGCGAAGTAACCTTATCGTTTCGATGGAATCCACGAACTCGGCGATCGTCCTTATCTTTAGCCTGTTTCCAAGCGCCCCGATCATCCGAACAACCTCTTGATTCTTTTGGTCTTTTTCTAACCCCTTCACGAAAGACCCATCAATCTTCAAAAACTTCACAGGCAGTTCCTTTAGATAGCGAAGCGAAGAAAACCCAGAACCAAAATCGTCCAGAGCCAGCATCACCCCTTTTCTTGTGACAGACGAAAGGAAATCCGAGACCATTTTCAGGTCTTTTATGCCCATGGTTTCTGTGATTTCTAATATCAAGTTAGAGGGGTTCTCGAGTTGACTTACAACCTTTTCCAGATTTTTCAAAAAATCTGGATCGAAGAAATCTTTAGCCGATATATTCACACTTATCGAAACATCTTTTTGCTGTTTGGCAAGCGATTTGAGCACCTCAACAGTCCTCTCGAGTATGGCAAAATCCACCTGACTTACCAGTCCAAACCTTTCTGCGACCTCCAAGAACTCCGATGCGCTTTTAGTAGCCCCATCCCTCGCCACAAGCCTTGCAAGCGCCTCGAAGTGGCGAACATTGCCTGTTCTCAGGTCTAAAATTGGCTGGAAGAATGGGAGTACCCTTCCTTCCTGCAGTGCCATTGCCACCTCGTCCTTTAGCGCAAGCCTCGACCTTGATTCTTGCGCATATCTCTCTTCGTAAACCTGAAAAGTGTTCCCGCCCTGCTCCTTAGCAACTGCCAGTGAAGCATCTGCTGCCTGAAGCAAATCTCTGAGTGTGCGCCCATGCAAAGGAAAAAGGCTTATACCTATCGAACATGTGCACCATGCAGGCAATCCTGGATGCAGGTCTGTTTCGAAGGTCCGACACAAATCCTTTGCAATGGCTTCGGATTCTCGTGCTGTTGCATCTGAAAGAAGCACCGCATATTCATCACCACCGAGCTTTCCTATGAGTGCACGCCCCACAAGCCCAAGCCTCTCGAGCCGTTCTAGCAGGAGCTGTGGGGTGCGCCTAAGGATACCATCCACAACCCCAACACCGAACGCAGCAGATACCCTCCCAAGTCTATCAAGGTCTAGCAAGAGCAATGCAAAACGCCCTTCATCGCCCGCATTTTCAAGCATGGTGCTCGCTACTGCCATGAATGCATCCCTTTCGAACAAGATGGGACTGGGCTTTTTCGCTTTCAAATCAATGAGCAGATGAGCTGGAAAAGGCTCTCCTTCTTGCAAGACCAAAAGAAGTAGCAAACTTCCATCGCTGTCACAAAATGGGACAATCGTGTGCTGGACAAGATAGGTCATTCCCTGTTTGCTTGTGCATCTAATGGTTCCTTGCCATGGTTTTCCTGCTTCCATGGCTTTCCTTAAGTCTTCTGCTGGCTCCTTACAGCCCAGAAAATCACATGTTTTTCCGAGCACTTCATCTTTCGAAAAACCATAAGTCTCTAGAAATGTCTTGTTTGCAAACAAGACCTTGTGGTCACGAGAGATTATCAGCACAGGGCGCGCTGAATCGGTAAGCGCCTTCTTCACACACTCGACCCAGAAGTTATCACCTTTATCCATGTTACCTCCGGGCGTCTTCTATGAGCAGTTCCCTGTAAGACGCCAATCAGGGGCTTTCTATGTCACCAGCAAAGATAATGGCGGAACGCCCTTTCCCCGCCTTCTTCGACTCGAACATCGCCTGATCTGCAAGTTCTATAAGTTTTTCTGCCGAGCCCTTGAAACCTTTATCTGCAAACACACCGCCAATGCTTGCTGTCAACCTGAGCGGTGGGTAAGCATCAGCTACAAATGGCTCATCGAAACAGCGAAGCACACGGGCTGCAAGGTTCTTAAGACCTTGTGGGTCACGGGCGCTATCCGCCAGAATAACGAACTCGTCCCCGCCCACCCTTGCGACAAGGTCTTGCGCTCGAACCCCTTTCGAAAGCCTTTGTCCCACATCTTTCAAGACCTTGTCCCCAACTATATGACCGTATGTATCGTTTATAACCTTGAAGTCATCAAGGTCAACAAACATGACCCCGAACCTGTATCCTTCTTCTTTCTGTGCCCTTTGTAAAGCCTTTTGCAATGCAAGTGTAAGCATGGTGCGGTTACCAAGCCCTGTCAATGGGTCTGTTGTCGCCATCTTCAAAAGCCTTTTTTCTTTCAATCTCTCCTCTGTCACATCTATCCCTGTCCCAATGACCACAACCACATCGCCCTTTTCGTCAACTTCGACCGTGTTTGTCCAGGCTATAAGCCTTTTCTCGCCCCCCTTTGTCACCCAGAAGTTCTCGAACTGATTGGGAAAGTTGCCTGCGGTGAGGTCATTGAATACATTCTTTACGGGTTCTATCTCTTCTGGCACAAGCAAGAATTCCCAAACCTTTCGCCCCAAAGCCTCTTCCCTAGAATATCCAGTAAGCCTTTGACATGCCTCGTTGAACTCGACTATTGCCCCCTGTTTGTCCAGCGCTACCACAAGGGCGTGGGTCTTTTCCAAAAGCATCCTCGAAAAGTCCCTCTCCCTTTTCAGTTTTTCTAGCAAAAAGACCTCTTCCGAGACATCTCTGCATTCCAAAAAAAGACAAGAAGACGAGGCAGGGATCACAGTGATGTCGAAATAGTATGTCCTTTTATCTATGCCTGTGACCTTGACTTTTTGTTTGTGCAAAACCCTGCCATCTTTTTGGGCAGACAACAAAAGTTCCAGAACTTCGGGGCTATGCTTTGGCAATAACTCCTTTAGCGATAGCCCCTTTGCCTCGAACAAAGGCAAAGACACTACTCGCCCAAGACATTCAAGAGCCTTAGAGTTTGCATCGAGGATGGTGAGGTTCTGGTCAAGTAAAATATACCCGACACTGGAATAAAGAAAAATGTTTCTTGGGTCGCATAAAGATGAGGTCACTTAGTGCCTCGGCACCCACAGTGGGCGATAGTGGGTTCGAACCACTGACTTCTACCGTGTGAAGGTAGCACTCTACCGCTGAGTTAATCGCCCGCACAAAGCACTTTAATTATTTGCCAAGTCACAATCGAGGTCAAGTCCTAGTTTACAAGTTTTTGTCCTTCTTTCATTTGACGAGCGGTTGCGGTGCCAGAAAAAAGCGCAAGTTTCCAGCAAGTTTTAGGAGTTTGGATGTGTGTTGACTTAATCCTTTGTTTTGGAGACGATCATCTTGGGATGCGTGTGCGTCTGACCATCCAAAGATTTGGGCTTTTGAGATACGAGCGTGCGCTTGAGCTCATGGCGAACAGGGAAAGGGGCGTGCGTGCAAATAGGGACCGAGGTTTTCTTTTGGTCATGAGTCACCCACCAACGATAACCCTTGGAAGGCTTGCGTGCGCATCGGATGTGCTAGTGTCAAGGCTTTATAGGCTTGGTGCTCAAGTTGGGCTTTTCTATGTGGATAGGGGCGGAGGGGCTACCTATCATTACCCTGGTCAGGCGGTTGTTTATCCTGTTTTGGACCTTGGGAACGCCCAAATCGGGGTTCGACCCTTCATAAGGATTATATGCGATGCTGTAATAGACACGATGAAGATGATTGGCGTTGATGGGTGGTTCGATGAAAAAAGACCAGGGGTGTATGTGGGAAGGGCAAAGATAGCCTCCATTGGGCTTGCAATAAGAGGGATGGTGTCATCGCATGGGGTTGCGATAAACTGCTCAAAAAAGGGCGTCGAGTTTTTCAGGATGATAGTGCCGTGCAAGGACAGTTCCCTCGATGTTCGTTGCCTTGAAGATTGGACATGCGGGCCTGTGGACCCATTATGGTTTGGTGTCGAAGTTGCAAAGAGGCTTAGAGAAAGGCTTCGTGGATGACACTGATGTAAGGGGTGGGGAAGGTGACAGCGATTGACAAGAGCGCTCTGGAACGATATGTGTATCGCAAAGATGGAATGGACTATGGACCTTTCACCCAGAAGGAGATATTCGATGCCATAAAGGCACATGAGATTGACGAGGACACAGAGATAAGAAGTCACAACACCAAGGTGTATGTTAGATTGCGGGATTTCGAGCCATTTGGACCTTTTATCCGTGAACTGAGGCTTCGGGAGGCAGAAGAGAAAAAGAGGCTTGAGGTTCTAAGGGAGGCAGACAAGTTTGAACGGAGTGTCAAGAGGGGGAAATGGATATGGGGACTTGGGGTTTTGGCAGTTCTTGTCGCCATTGGCGCCATCCTTTATTTGCGGCTTGGCCTAAATATGCCCACAAGTCACGAGACAAACATGGACATATTCAAGAGTTTCAGTCTAGAAAGGCTAAGCCCTTTGAAGGCGCAAGTGGTTCAGTTGAAAAAGGAGGAGCAGGCTGTGACATCTCGCCATGTGGGGGGTAGAAAACAGGCAAAGCAGGCAGAAAATCTATGGGCGACCCAAAACGCTTTGAAAGGCTTTTCCTTTGATTTTTCGGAAGGTGATTCTCAGGACGAGGGAAAGGAACCCCTTACGCAAGAAGAACTGAAAGAACTTGAAAGAAAACTTGCAAGGGGGCTTTTGAGATGTTTCCAGCAAGAGGCAGAGAATGACCCATCTTTTCAGGGTGGGAAGATTTCCCTTTATATACAGCCAAATGGCATTGTGTCGGTTTTGAGGTTTTCTGTGGTGCCAGGGGCGTCATCAAGGCTCGAAAAGTGCGCAAAAGAAGTGTGTGCGCAACACAAGGTCAGGGCGTTTTCTGGCGGGGCAAAGGTCGCAGAGATACCTATCTACATATTGCCTCAAAGGTGACGGTTTTTTTGTGCTTTGAAGGCACAAGCCCGTCTGACGAGCGCCTGTGCGAACTGGGGCTCCCCAAGGGCGTGCACATGGATGTATGTAGCGAAAACAGAGTTCACCACGATTCCATCCCTTTTCCCTATCGCGCCTGTCCCTTTTTGCATTTTAAGACTTGTGCGTATTTTTTCTGGCTCGTATGCTATGGGTCTTGAATAGTGAAACTCGTGCCCTTTTATGGTTGCCCCTAGCGGGTAGAAGGGATTTTCATTGTCAACAACCGCTGTTGCATATCCATGTCCAACTGGCTTTTCAAGCATTTCTATATCAAGGGGCAGGACATTGCACATCTCCTGCCTTTTGCCTTTGTAATCTATTGACCTTGAAAGGAACATAAGCCCCCCACATTCTGCATATATAGGAAGCCCCAAGGATGCTAGGTTTTTCAGGGCATTTCGGAATGAAGCATTTTGGGACAGTGCCTCAAGATGAGTCTCGGGAAAACCACCGCCTATGTAAAGTCCGTCAATACCATCGAGCGTCGTGTCTGAAATGGGCGAAAAAAATACGAGTTCAGCACCTTGTGCCTCAAGGGCTTCGAGGTTTTCTGGATAATAGAAAGAAAAAGCACTGTCTTTTAGCACCCCTATCCTACACACCTTTTGTTTCTTTTCCGTGGGGATGGGGAGGTAGCCAAGTGGTGGGGAAGACCTTCCGATTTCCAGCGCTCTTTCCATATCAATGTAGGTCGCAACCTCGTCCAGAAAAGAAAGAACCTCATTGACAGAGGCATTTTCATCAACAGGCAAAAGACCAAGGTGCCTTTCAGGCATGGATGCCCCCTTTTCAATCCTTGGAATGGCGCCTATCACATCTAGCCCAGTCCTTTGCTTGATCGATTCGCTTACGACTTTCCTGTGCCTTTCGCCCGCAACCCTGTTCAAGATAACGCCCCCAAACGAACAGTAAGACGAACAATCTACAACCCCTTTCACAATGGCACCCAAAGTTGCTGTAACCTTGTGCGCATTTGCGACAAGGATGATAGGTGCTTCAAGTGTCTGTGCAAGTGTTTTTGTGCTGAAACTCCCCTTTGCATCAACCCCATCGAGTAGCCCTTTGTTCCCCTCGATTATATTTATGCCTTCCTTTGAGCCGTAAGTGACGAAGGAACGGCGGCATACCTCGCCACCCATCAAAAAGAGGTCAAGGTTTCTTGCAGGCTTTTTGGATGCAAACGCAAGCCACCCTGCGTCAATGTAGTCTGGTCCCTTTTTGAAACAACGGACATCTAGACCCTTCTTTACGAATGCACGGGCGAGCGCAAGTGAAACTATGGTCTTTCCAGCCCCCCCTGACAAGCCTGCGATGACGATCCGTGGATATGGGAAGCAATCCGCCATGACAAGACTATAACTAACTCCAGATGCCCAATCAAGCTATTGCTTGCAAGCGGGCGCAGGCAAATGTTATATCGTGCTAACCTTGTTACCTGGGCATCCTTGAGACCCTTATTTCACGGGACTGCCATGCGAGCACTTTCTTGTTGAAGCAATACACCCGCAATCAAACCGCTACACTTACAGGCAGGCACCTTCGTTTCAGCGATTAGCGCTCGCTAGAGCTGATGACAAGCACGCCTGTTATACGCACCCAGTAGGCTTAGGAAGCCCTGCGACCTTGCAAGCCCCTTTTGCTGGACCGCTGGGGAACAAGTCGTATATCTCTTTCAACTGAAATCCAGTATCCTTGCAAAGCTTACGGATCATAGGGGCAATCCCATATTTTAGATAGTAGTCTCTGAGGTATCTTACTACCTTCCAGTGTGCCTCGGTCATCTCCTCGACACCTTCCGTCTTTGCAAGGTCTTTTGCGACTTCATCATCCCATGCATCTGGGTCCTGGATGAATCCATCCTCGTCAACCTCGATCTGTTTTCCACCGAGCGTTACGATCGCCATCTCAAACCTCCTTTCAACAATATCGCCTCGCTAGAGGCTAATGCGATGTAAGAGATAATCGTTTATAGGTTTGTTGTCAACTTACTCGACGATAATTATAGTCAGAAGTCATGTTTAGTCAATATCCGCTTCAAAGCTTGTAAAGGCTAGCCCACCACTTCCATCGTCCAAGACGAACCAGAATCGAACACTTTTTGTGTCAGTGTCTTGAATCTGCCATGTGGACTGAAACTTTACGCCAGAGGTTGGCTGTTCGAATATGTTCCGTGGTTTGTCAGACACCTGCCAATCGGAAAACGCACCCGCATCCGAGTAAAACGAAACTGTCAAGAATTCTGTAACTGAAACAGGTTCGCCAGGGGGGTTCAAGGCTGGGAAAACTTTTGTCTCTTTGGAGTCTGAAGAGGGCACGACCTCGAAAAGGAAAGGTCTGTTTTTAGAGAGCTTGAGGGGCAATGTTATAGGCACACCATCTATTTGAATCCTTTCTATGACTGGGTTCTGGTTTGCTTTTCTACCTTTCGGATTTTCAGGGGAAAAGAGGACACTTTTAACACCGAATAGGTTTTTGTCTAGGACTACCACCTCGAGCCACACTGCAACGCCAGAGTGAACAGGCGTGCCAAATGTAGGGTCTTGTAACTGCACTTCTTGCACGACCTCTTTTGGGATATAAACGCTGATCGTATTGTTTCCAACATGACATTTGAATCGTCTAAGTTCCAATGATGTCTTGCCCTCACATGTAGGGCTTTGCCTTGTGATGTCACAGTGCCTGACGACACAGGTGAAGGGCTCTTCAAGAACCAAATAGGAAGGCGCACCAAGCAAAAGCGACATGTTCACAAAATAGTAATCGTCAAGGTCTTTTCCCACTATGAACTCGCATGGCTCTGTTCTTATGGCGAGGATACGCAGGTCTTGAACAAGGGAAGGGTCTTCGAAGTTCGTGGAACAGGAGAACATCAGAAAAGCAAGTGCAATCAAGGACTTCTTCATCAGAACACCCCTTTTATGCCTAGCGATGGAAGGAAAGGAAGACCTCTTATCTCTTGAGTCTTCTTGAACCTGTAATCCCACATTCTGAGTTCAGGATTTTTTGCATTGTAGATGTTCTGGATGTCTAGATAAAGGGAAAGCATCCATCTTGTGAACCTCCACATCTTTTCAACCCGAAAATCAAGTTGATGGAAAAGTGGTCCTCTTGCAGAACGCAAAGGTCCGATTATGGGTAGGTAAAAACCTCTGTCTGCGACAAACTCGCCACTAAAGACAGGGGTTTCTGGATTTCCACTGACAAGCCTGAATCTGATGCCTACTTCGAAGCCCATGCCAGGACGACCGCTTGCTACAATGGTCAGGATATGTGTCTGATCGAAACGAGAGGGCACATAGGAGTCGCTACCTTTTTCCTTTTCTTCAGAGCGCATCAGGGTGTAAGAAATCCAGCCATAAAAGCGCTCTGTGAGGTCGTGTTTCAGCAAGAGTTCCATGCCATAAGCACGACCAGAGCCTGTGTTTTCGTAAAGGAGGCGCTTGTATGTACCATCTGTAGTCTGCACAACCCTGTCGCTCCTTTGTGCAAGGTCATGTCTTCGAACAAAGAAGCCTTGAACATCTAAAGTCAGTCTTTTCAAGAAACGCCATTCAACCCCAAGGGAGTATTGTTCCGCCCATTCTGCGCCAAGGTCAGGGTTGCCATACTGAGGGTCTAGTTTGTAATCAGCAGGCAGTTTGTGAAATATGCCTGCCCCAGTCTTCAGTGTCACGCCTTTCCCCAAGAAGAAACGGATGACAAGGCGTGGGTCGAAGGTGAATCTTGAGCGCCCAAGATAGAAGTAAGAATCAAGCCTGAGTCCAGGGATTATTTTCAGATAGGAAACAGGCGAAAAGGTCGTTTCCGAGTATGCCCCAACGGCAATGGCATTTAGACTGCGGGAGATGTGCTCCTTTCTTCCTGATGGCTCGAAGAATGTGCCACCTTCCCCGCGAGCGACCATTATGGTTTCGCCTGGCGTTATGTAGTTCGGGGTTACGGGCAGGTAGGTCGAGTACCCATAGTGGAGATATAAGAAGTCCAGACCGTGCTTGAAAGAAAAAAACTTTTTCAGCGTGTGGACGATTTCTTCACGCACCAGAGCGCTAAGAACCTTGACATCGAGCGAAGAATCCTCGAGTTGCATAGAGGATGGGTCGTATCCAAATGAAGAAAGAAACGAGTTGTGGAGGTTCTTGGTGAGTTCTGCTTTGTGCCTCAAGACGAAGCGGTGAAAGCCCTGCCTCGTATGCAACGATATCGCATCTTTGGCCTCCTCCTCTGTGGTAGCAAGGTCTAGCGAGTCGTGAGAGCCAAAGGCGGATATGGCAAGGTGCTGATTGCCTTTCAGTTCAGTGTCGAACCTTGCCTGATAATCGTAATAAACGGGGACAATGCTTGTCCCCTTGCTTCCCGCTGCCCTCATCATGAGCGGGATGATGGCATCGTAATAAGACCTTCTTAGTGCAAGCCTAAGGCTCGAAGACTTCTTGATGGGGATGCCAAGAAACAAAGAAGCATGAAACATGTTGATGTCTGCGACCCCGCGCCAGACCTCGCTAGGTTTTTCGTCGGTTTCCACCTCGATTATGCCCGCAGTTGCCCTTCCGTATTGCACTGAAAAGTTGCCAGGATAAAAGTCTATCCTCTTCAGGAACTCTGGGTTCAAGACAGAAGGGCCTCCCATGAAGTGATAAAGAAGCGGGATCTCGACGCCGTCAACAAAGACAAGCGAATCTTCAGGGTAAGAGCCCCTGACGAGCAAAAGACCAAGGATATAGGGCGAGCGGGAGATGCCAGGCAGGTTCATCACGACTCGGGCAGGGTCACCGAATGTGCCTGGCACTGTGGTAAGTTGCCTTTCTGTCGCACTGTATCTTGTCACAACCTGTTTTTCTCGTTCTCCTCGAACGATGGTCATGTATTGCGATTGCTCCAATGGCTCGAGCATGAACTCTGTTTCTGCTATGCGCCCTTCGATTACCTCGATAACAGTTGTCAATGGCTTGTAATCAGAAGCCTTCACTGTCACAGAGACAAAGCCAGGCTGAACCCCTTCCACCTCGAATCTTCCCTTCTCATCTGTGGTTACCTCCTTTGATATATTGTGAAAGAACACGGATGCGAACGGAACTGGGACTAAAGTCCCCTTTTCCCGGACCCTGCCCTTGACGAGGCAACAACGAGCAGGTGACTTTGCTTCTGTCTCGACCTCCTCGAGCCTGAAATGATAGACATATTCAATCCTGACAGGTGCAGGAACTTTGTCCACTTCTGCTGGCTCGAACTCGAACTGTTTAGCCGCGTTCACAGCGGATTCATCGAACCCATATCCAGCACCTTTAAGAACCTGAACATTTACCACCTTACCATTTTCATCCACATCGAGGAGCAACAAGACATCGCCTTGAATCCTTTTTGACAAAGCCTCCTTCGGGTATTCTGCCTCGACAAACTTTCTAAGCACAGGAGGCTTTGTAAGCACAGGCTCTTTCATCTCTTTGTATCTTGTGCTTTCCTGGGCATGGATACTTGCGCTCCTTAGCACCAAAACAAGCATGAAGAAAAGGTGTATGTTGCGCTTCAAAGTCTTCCTTCCTACTCTAGCACAAAGGCAAAAGTGTATGTGATCTTCACGCTCACAGGACGACCGTCTTTTGTTGCAGGGCTAAACCTAAGCCCCTTCGCTGCATTGAGCGCAGCCGCATCCAAAATTGGGTCTAAAGACTTTAGAACCCTCGCAAAGGCTACCTCGCCTCTCTCGTCCACGATGAGCTCCAGAACCACCTTCCCTTCCACCCCTCTTTTTTTCGCTTCCTCTGGGTATTCTGGCTTCGAATCCCTTAGCAACCTTGGCATCACCGTTACGGTGGCTACTGCAACCGTAGTCCCTTCGCTCTTTGTGTCCTTTTGTTTTTCTTGTTCTTGTGCCTCTGGATGTGTCTTTAGGGTTTCGCCTTTTTGAACAGGAATGCCTTTCCCTTCTTGAGCTTGTGGGGTGTTTTCGAGCCTTATGCCGAAGGAATGAAAGTTGCGACCTGTAACAACATCTGATGATGGCTTCTCCATCTCTTTTGCTTTGCGCTCTTCCACAAGCCTTGGTTGCATTTTCGCCTGCTTGTTTACTTCTTTCGGGGTTTCTTTCAAAGACTTTGGCTCCTTTGGGGCTTGAAACTCCTGTTGAGTAGGCTCTATTCGCTTCACCTCGGGTTTAGCCTCTTCTTGGGGCGATGTTTCTTTGGATTTTCTAACCACCTTCAAAGGCAACTGCCTTATCTTTCTTGGTGTGCTCAAATCCACATTGAACAAAAGAAAAGCAAGTAGCGCATGTAGCCCGACTGACAAAACACAGGCAAGGATAGCCCTTTTTCTCACGACTCTTTTTCTTGGCTCTTATCTGGCATGAATGCAAGGAGTGTGTCAGCAGAGACCTGCATGTGGGCAAGGAACCTCGATATCCGCCTCATGAAGTAGTTATATGCCACGACCGCTGGGATGGCTACAAAGAGCCCCATCGCTGTTGCGACAAGTGCCTCGGATATGCCTGCCATCACAGCAGGCGCCCCACCCTTGACATCCACAGCAAGGTCATGGAACGCCCTTATGATGCCAAGCACAGTCCCGAAAAGCCCGATAAAAGGGGCATTGTTGCCAAGAGTGCCTAGTATCGTAAGCCTTCTCTCGAGTTTTTGTCTTTCCATGGTCAGTGCGCCGTGAACCATCTTTTCTGCTGCCTCCCTGCCCTTCTTTGCCCCTTCAAGCCCTGCTTTCAACACCTCTACCTCGCTCCCCTCAGCGTGAGCGAGCACCTCTTTTAGTTCTTGCAAATCTCCCATCCTTAGCAATGGCTCGACCTTCGCCCTAAGCCTTTCCCAGGATGCTTCTAATGCCCTGAAATAAAGAAACCTTTCTATCATGATGGCAACCGAGACCACCGAAAGAAATATGAGCAACCACAAGACCCATTCTGTGCCAACAAGCGCAGCCTGCAAAAGTTTTTCAGTAAGCATATCTGACCCTTGCAAAAGCGAAGCGATCTTAGTATTTTGGCATTCCGTGGTCAATTCGAGGGGAAAGATTTACAAAACCGCATAACTTTGTGGCAAAATAAAACGCCTTTTGGCGTATAAGACCCATGATAGGTATCGAGGCAATCTCTGTTTACTTTCCAAGAAGTTTCATCTTGATGGAGGAACTTGCAAAGGGGCAGGGTGAACCTTCCCAAAGATATGTGGAGGGGCTTGGTTGCAAGAAGATGGCGATCCCAGAGCCTCACGAAGATACAGTGACAATGGCGTGCGAGGCTTCGTGGGATTTGATGCGAAAAAGCGGTGTGTCGGCCGAAGAAATTGGGCTTGTTGTGGTCGGGACAGAGACTGGGGTGGACTTTTCCAAGCCTGTCGCAAGTTTCGTGCAAGGGCTTTTAGGCCTTCCCAATGATATTCTTGTTTTCGACACGAAGCACGCCTGCCTTTCTGGGACGATTGCACTTTTGAGTGGGTGCGCCCTTATCGAGAGAGGGGTTGTTTCAAGGAAGGCGCTTGTGATTGCCTGCGATATTGCCCGCTATGACCTAAACACAAGGGCAGAGGCAACTCAAGGGGCAGGCGCGGTTGCAATGCTTGTCTCGAAGGATGCGCCGTTTTTTGTTATAGATGAAGCACCAGGTTCTTATTTTTCTAGAGATGACTATGACTTCTTCCGCCCACATACCAAAGACACTGCGGTTGTGCAAGGGAGATATTCGATTGACTGCTATCTTGAAGCATGTGAGCGCACATTTCAGGACTATGTAAAACGCACTGGGAAAACCCTTATGGATTTTGACTATTTCTTGTTTCATTGCCCTTTTCCAAAGATGGTGCAGAAGGCTTTTGAAAGGGTCTATGAGGCAGAGGAGAAAAGGGGTATTAAAGGCTTGCCACCTTTGGAAACTCTTTACGAACAAAAGGTGTTGCCAGGGATTAGATATGCTGGGGAAATCGGGAATTCTTATTCTGCCTCCCTTTATTTGTGCCTTGCGACGCTTCTCGAGTGTGCCAACCCCCCCCTTGATGATAAAAGGGTTGCTTTGTTTTCTTATGGTAGCGGTCTTTGTGCCTCGTTCTTTTCAGGAGTTTTCACGAAAGAGGCTCAAAGATGGAAAGGAAGGACAGGGCTTTTCGAGATGCTTGAAGGGCGTAAGGCACTTAGCTATCATTCTTACCTCGCTTCAAGGGCAATGTGGGAGGCAAAGCAACGGGATGGCTCCTTCGACTCCAAAACAGAAACTCAAGGGTTTGCGTTCTTAGGTGTAAGGGAACACAGGAGGTTTTACAGGGGCAGGGTTTCACATCTTACCCCATCCTGCTCTACCTCAAGCGATAACAAGGGCACATAGTTTCCCGGCAAGTTTTGCAACAGATATTGATGTGGCAATCCTTTCTTGAAAAATATTGTGACAATGTCTCCACCTCCTGCACCAGATGGTTTCAGCACAGCATCGAATCCCTGTATTTTTTGTTGAACCTCTTTCATAGTTTTCGTCACTATTTCAAACCCCATCTCCTTGCCAAGCGTATCAAGTAACCTTGCGTACTCTTTCAGCATGGCAAGGCTCTGTTTAGCATCGTTTTCACAAGCCTCGACAAAACCCCTCGACAGATCGCCCAAAGCCTTGACGATCTTGGAAGCCACCGTTTTCTTCTTGATTCGAAACTCTCTAAAAGCCCGAATCGCATCCCTTGTCTTCGATTCCTTGCCTGTCCAGATGTGGAGCATATCCAAGTCGCAAGTCAAAGAAACAGGCGACAAGGTTTCTATTTGCCCCCCGCACATTTTTATAACTCCGCCAAAACAAGATACCGCTAGATCAAGCCCAGAGCCTCTCTCTTTCTGGGCGGTGTCGTGGAACTTCTTAGCAATATCCCAAATCAAAACTCTTGTTTCTTTGTAAGAAATATCCATCCCTGCCTCGACAAGTGCGCTTGCGACCGCGCTTACGGTCATGGCAGAACTGCTACCCAAGCCAAGCTTCCTTTTTCCAACAAAAAGGGCGCTAGAGTCGGCAAAGAACGAAGACCATGCCTGTGGACGAAACCCGACACTTTCAAAAGCGAACTTCCTTATGGCATTTACCTTGCCCCTCTTTACGCCTTCCCGCACGAAAACCCGCTTGTTTATGGCTAAGGCTACCCCCAACTCCCCCTCGAGCACTGCATACTCGCCGATCAAAAACACCTTGCCTGGTGCGCTTACTTCCACACTTTTCAATTCTTTGACGACCAAATGATGAAATTGGACGATGGCAGGATAAAACCAGAATACCCAGCCTCCTTCCACGCATTCAGGCACTCTTGCTCGAAGCCAGGGGCTAATACGACCACTGCCCCCCCACCACCTGCGCCTGATATCTTACCTCCTATCGCATGAGCCTTCTTCGCAATCTCCAGCATTTCTTCGCTTTCCTTTGTCGAGACACCGAGCTCTTTCAGCGCCTCATGGTTCTTAGAAAGGGCTTGACCGAGCTTTTTTAGGTCTTTCTGTCTTAGTGCGTTGATACCTTCCTCGAGTGCCTCTTTGGTCTTCATAAAAAGTCTTTCAGTGCTTTCTTTGGAAGCAAGAAAACCCTTCCTGACCTTTTCCACCATCTCGCGAGTTGAATGTGTTTTTCCACTAAAACCAACGACCAAAGAAGGGGTGCGAAGAGACAAAAGATAACCACATCTTTCAATCTCTACCCATCCAACCCTGATGTCAAGGTCTTTTATCCCCGATTTCGAAAACAGGACAATCCCCCCGAAGGTTGCGACCATGTCATCAATCCCAGATGGAGACCCGTGGAATATGTGTTCAATTTCGTGCGCAATTTTGCGAACCGTAACTGGCAAAAGTCTTTCGTCCCTTGCGTATGCTATTGCCTTTGTGATCGCCACAGAGAATGCAGCACTGCTACCTACCCCTGCCCCCAGTGGAAGTCTTGTTTGCATAGTTATCTCTACATCACCTTTTCCAGGCACAAGTTCCAAAGCCTTTCTAAGGGCATCAGCAAAAGAACCGCTCGATTCTGTGTGTGCCTCGAGTCCCCACTCCTTTACCCTTACGACAGAACCCTTATCCCTTCTAACTGCATGTTGAACCGAAACCCCGCCTGGAATCCCCACTGCAAGGGCGGGATATCCATAGACTACCGAGTGTTCCCCGAACAAAATCACCTTTCCAAATGCATCAATGGGTTCTGTTAGCAGTGCGCTCATAATGCCACCCCCTTAGTGGTTCAAGGTATAGTTTTTCTAGACTATGAAGCGCCTCCAAATCCTTGCAACCCAATGAAAACATGACACTTTTCATTGCATGTGTCAAGTGTTCCATGAACAAGAAGACCCCTTCTTCCCCATCTTTCTCTAAGACCTGCAGGAAAGGCGCACCAATGCCTGCCATCTTTGCGCCCAATGCCAAAACCTTCACAACATCCAGACCACTTCTTATCCCCCCTGAACCTATGACATCCAGCCCAAGACCTTGGGTCTCAAGCAAGGCTACAGCGGTTGGTATGCCAAACTCGGGAATGCCTTGAAACTCCGCTCTTTCATGAAGCCCAGTTCTTACAAGTTCAATCTTCGCAAAAGATGTGCCTCCAGCCCCCGCAACATCAACCACCTGAACCCCGATGGCTTTCAACTCCAACAAAACTTTCCTCGAAAACCCACAACCCACCTCCTTCACGATGACAGGGCAATCCAGGGTGTCCAAGGCGTCTTTTATGGCATCTAGACACCCCGAAAAATCCTTGTCTCCTTCATTCTGCAAGACCTCTTGCAAAGGATTTATATGGATGCACACACAATCAGCCCCGATCCTTTTTAGTGCCTCCCTTATTTTCCTTGCGCCGAATCTTTTGAGGCTTGTAACCCCGATATTGCCTGCAAGGAAAATGTCAGGCTCGAATTCTTTGACCATGTATGTGTGTGCAACACTTTCGTTTTCTAGCATTGCCCTTTGGCTTCCAATCCCAAGCGGGACATTAAAGCGCCTTGCAACCTTTGCAAGGCAAAGGTTTATTCGCTTCGACCTTTCAGTGCCCCCAGTCATGCCAGAAATAAAGATAGGCAATGAAAACCTGCGGGAAAGGAAGACCAAGGTCGTAGAGATGTCGCTCAAAGAAAAATCTGGCAATGCGGCTGGCAAAAGTTCCACGAACTCGAGCCATGTAGTCTTGTTGGCAGTCCCCATGCCTTTGGCAACAATGTCTATGTGGTCTGACTTTCTTTTTTCTGTCACCCTAAAACCTTCCGCATCCCCTTCTTTAGCATCGCCATGTCTTCCCATTCTGGCGCCCTCACTCCAGAGTAAACCTCGTCAACCAAGGATTTGGACTTTGAAAGAACGCTCTTACAAGCGTTTTCAAGTTCCTTTTCTTCACTAGCAAAATCTGATGCACTCGCCCTGCCTTGCTTGCTTTGGACGAGCATGAGTGCCTTCTGAGCCTTTGCGATGAAATCCTCTATCCGATTTCCAAGCCCCTTTATCATGTCCATCGTCTCTTCTTTCTCCTTTGTTATGTCTTTTGGAAACAAGGGACCAAGACCAAGTTTCCTTTCCCATGGCTCGCAATCGTCGGACGATATCTGCAGGGACGAAAGCGTATCCAGCTCCAGCTGGAGGGCTATTGACCACTTTTTCCATCGTTCTATAAGGTCTTCCAGGTCATGCCCCTCCAGAAAGTATCTCTTTTTTTGCCGTCTATGTGCAAAAAGCACCTTTGTTGTCCAGACAAGTGGAACCAGAGCGTTTAGGACGAATACGATGAGCGCAAAGTCGAAATCCGTGTAAAGAAAAACCATGAAAGCGTGCAAGAGCGGAAGTGCGAGTGCAGAGAATGCAAGCATCAGAACCGCACGGGGCTTGAAGTAGCCTTCGAAATGGACAGTATGTATCCTTCCCCTGTGGACGATGATGGTTGCAATGATAAAGAAAGAGATAATCCCGAAAAGATATTTCAATAAAAACGGCAGGACAAACTGGTATGCAACGAATAGGATAAGTATTGTGACCACAACAAGCAAAGCAAAACCGAAAAGGTCGCGCATGTTACCTTGGCTTTTTGAACTTTGTAGTGGACAACCGGTTGAGCAAGGATTTGAAAGCCTCCAACCCACCGCCACCTTCTATTGAAGAGATGCGCACATCGCACACCCCTTGCGGCAACGACTGTATGACAAGCCCCAAGATGTGGAGGTCAGGTATGCCTTGGTTCGGTTTTATTCTTAGGGTGACCATGGAGGATGGGGGCAGTTCCATAACTGTTTCGACACGGCAGAATGTCTTGCTGAGCTTTATTATCAGCCCATCACCAACAGCCCCCCTGTGATATATTTCGCAATGGATACGAGTGCTGAAAATCTCGCTGGGGTGACTGGCACCAGTCGAAGCAGAAGGCTTGGGTGTAGGGTCGAAGTATTCGATCACCCTAAATCTTGGGTCGGTCACATCTCTTTGAACAAACTTTTTCAGCACGAATGAGTACTCCTGCGCTGTTGGGGTTGGCGTGAGGGGAAGCGGGTCTGGGGGAGGGGTGCCACCAAGGAACTCTACCATCTCTCGCACCACCAATGGTCCTGATGCTGACCTCATGCTGATCCATTTGACGCCGAACCCTCGAACCTCAGAAGGTTTTTGTGGTGTCTCGACTACACGAACAACCTCGCACACGACGAGGATGATAGGACTTTGGGACTTATGCGCCTTTAGCGCTAGCTCAAGCCTTGCCCCAACAGGCGGTAACACCTTCGAATGGATAAAAGCCCCGGTAGCACTTACATTCACGACTGTGCCCCTTGCCTGCTCCCCTTCGTGGATGAAGGATACGCCCAAAAGCCTTTCCACCCGAGGCTCTTTCCTTCTTTCGTAAGTCGGATTGTCGTTAGGACGACTCACGAAAAGAATAATATCAGACCTTCAACATCAAAGTCAACCACCTGTACGAGTTCAATACATATGAGACACTCGACTGGGTATCAGTCTCGGGCATTTTTGTGTCAAAGAGCGAGGTTCCTTTTTGGAACCTTTCTTTGAAGTATAGCATAGGTGGCTTATTTTTGAGTGAAGCATGTGGTCGGATGTAGTTGTAGTAATAGTCGTTTAGTTCTAGGTATTTTCTGATTTCATGCACTGTCAAAGACAAGTAGTCTCTCGCTTGGTAAAACTCCTCTCTCATTGTCCTATGGCATCTTTCTACATATCCATTCATCTTTGGGGATCTTGGTCTATTTACATACAAGGTTATTCCCTTCGCCTTGCATGCAGACTCGAACTCGGCTAAAAACTCCAAAACCCCCGTCCACCTGGATTGCCTTTATTTTGAATGGGCATTTCTTTTCTAACTTATCCAGAAACTTCTTCGCATTTAGTGCTGTCGCATCTGACTACACGGTCAACTTTTGTGAACTGTTTTAGATGCTTACC
>Ga0272449_1000081_pt1 | contig 128161 bp, 94 predicted proteins | sample YNPCB0241_FD_198679 | JGI IMG/M metagenome (GOLD analysis project Ga0272449, IMG submission 198679) | Hot spring sediment microbial communities from Yellowstone National Park, WY, United States - YNP-CB-024-1 | ecosystem: Environmental > Aquatic > Thermal springs > Hot (42-90C) > Sediment...
GTTTTGAGCGAACCCAATAAAAACCGTAATGAAAATCCAATTCACGGTTCGGCCTTCGTCTCCTATTTACAAAGTGGGGCCATCCCCAGCGGCCTTTAACGGCACAATTGAATGCTCGTACGTGCGAGTCTTGCCGGCCCAACAACCGCCGAAAAAGGGCTGCTAGATGCAACTACTCGGGGAAGGTGTTAACGACCTTTAACTTATCGAAAGTCCCCCAATCAGGCCCCAATTCCTCGGGCCCGATTGGTGGAGTTGCCGAACGTTGCTCCGAGTTACCCCTCGGTTTTCAAACTCTTCTTCTGGTGTATTCCCCTATATTGGACCCGGCAGTTGAACCCTCAGGCCGAAACCACCACAAAGAAAATTCTCAATTCTTTCAGTCCTGGGAAGGGGTAGATCCAAGTTGGTAGCTGATCTGGGGCTGGTCCCACCGTAGGTTTTTGGAAACTGTGAATAATCCCAACCCTCGAAGGTCTGGGACCGGTGGATGATTGGAACCTTTAAATAATTCCTCCTCAGGGTGGAACCATGCCCAGCAACCATAAGATTTGGCAAAATGTGCCGAAAGAGGAGAGCAAGCAGGCGAGGGACTAACGGCATGTCTTACGTCGATCATTCTATGCAGAAGTTCTAAACGTTTTTTGCTCTACCTTGGCACATAATGCCACTTGCGACAACTGGTCGAAGAGCCGGGTGAATTCATTCACAAGGTTCCTTTTGTGGGTACCCAGGTAGGCCTTTGTTGGTTACCGGAAAAACATTCAGTGGGTCTCAAGAAAATCCACGGCAGGCGGCAATTCTTTTGGCAAGCCCTCTCCCAAACCCCGTCACACCTTCCCGCTGCTAACGCACTTTGTGGTAAGTTTGGCAAGCTGCCAATGAGGATGGTCCTCGCTTTCCGGGATTTCTTCCCCGATTGGATGTTCTCCAGGCCTTGGAGGCCTCTTGGGGGCCAACCTCCATAAAGATGTCCAAAACGCCTAACCTGGCAGACCGCCAAGCTTTAGGTGCATTCGGTTCCGGGGTTTAGCGGGCACTCGGGGACCGGGGACCGTTGACGGCCATTTGAAGGCCGATTTGTGGGGTTGACCGAGCAAATTCGATTCAACGAGGATGCTCCCAGGCACTCCCCTTTTAAAAGGTGCCCGTTAATGCAACGAGTCAAAGCACAAATCCGTTTAAGGTGTTCGAAATGCACCGTTTTGAAGACTATTCCTTGACCTCACGCTCGGGCAGAGGGATAACAAAACTCGTCTGATTCTCGCAACAACCGGTGAAAAAGCCGCCAAGCTGCCCCGTTAAAGCAACAAAACGCCAACACCTTCGGAAAAAAGAGGTACCCGCTAACGCAGCCGGCTTTCCGCAGGGCTCCGGGCAAGCTCTGAGCATCGAACAATTCGACCCACCACCACCGCGGGTTGAATCTTTTCGGTCTTGTTTCGGCCACAGGGAACCACCGCCAGGACCTCCCAGTCAAAGGGCAACTCGGGTAGCTCAAGCTTGCTGCCCACCACACTTTCCCCCAACAAAGTCGAATCGGTACCTATTTGCTGGGGAGAAGATTCCTTGCCAGTTTTTAACGAATCAGGATATAAACCCGACCCAAAGTCTTGCTGGAAAGCAGTGTGCTGATTCCACTTTGGAACTTGTTGTCCCAAGAGATTTCGCAGGAATTCCGCTGCGGTGGGTTTTGGTCGGGTCAATACCCCTTCCACACAAAAATAGGTGACTTCCGGGGGTACGTCCGCAGCACTCCTGGGCCGGGGAAGCATTCGAATCGGTAGCTCGTAAAAATAGCGGAAACGGTGAAACACCGGTCCAAAACTCACAAGTTTCTCCGGCTGGGGAAGCAGCTTGCGAATCATGGCAATTTGAGGGCTGGGATCGTGGGCTGCTGCTACCCAGGCTGAGTGAACGAACGTTACGTGGGCAAAACCGATCATTCCTCCCAGGGATAAAACCGCCGCGGCATTCGAGGGGAGAGCTTTCTCCCACGCCACTTCTGCCTTTTCCGCAATTCTGCCCAATTCTCCTCCCCAAACCACTACCCAGAACAGACCCGTCAGTGCTACGTAGCCAATCAAATCAATCGGATGCCAAGGGACGGAAATCGGAAGGAAAGGTGCCAGCAGAAGACCCACCAACCCTAGTCCAGCGAGGACTACCCCAACAATAGCCCACACATGAAGAACCCGTTCCCAAACGGCGGGTGCAACGGACGAAGTTTTCGGCTTTGTGGCTTGATCCACTACAAGCCCCACAAGGATAGCCGCAAAGGGATAAAGCCCAAGGAAATACCGATTCCTGGCCTCAGGTACCAACCAAACAGTGGGAAAAGTGATAGCCAGGGCAACCACACAAAACTGGGCGATTTGCTTTTCCCGGTCGGCGAGTTGCTCCCAAAACTTTCGGGCCGCAACCGGGAAAAGTAGAGGTGTCCACGGCAACCAGCAAACTAACGTTTCGATTGGGCGAGTTAGCAAGTAGGAGGGAAAGCCCGTCACTCCCAGCCGAGACTCGATTTGGCCAAACCAAATCTGCCATGCATGGGAGAAATTAGTGGCCAGGAAATAAGGAATGGTCCACGCAGCCAAAACGCCGAGACATACCGCGATCCCCACGGGAGCCCAAAGCAAATCACGGAGCTTTTCCCTTCCCCTAATGAAGGTGGCCACGGACCAGGCTCCGGCAACCAGCCAAAAGGAGATGGGCCCTTGAGCCCCCTTTGCTAAACCGGAAAGGCCGGCAAACAGTCCGCCTAATATCCAGGCCAGAAGGGGATGACCTCCCCATGTGAGGCCACCATGCCACACAAGAAGAGATCCGCCTAGCAGGAAGGCAAACAACGGGTCGGTTTCGCCCATCGCCCCGATGTGCATCATCTGCCCCATGGTTGCAAGGGCTACCGCTGCGGTGATGGCCGCCAGTCTACCGACCAGGATAGCTGTATAGAAATACACACTCAGAGTGAGGAGCGTCGTTGCCACAGCACTGGGGAGGCGGACCGTCCAGGCATCCCACGACCCGCGAAGAAAAGCCGTCAATGCAATGAGCCAGTTTTGGAGTGGTGGACGGCTGCAGTAGATTTCCCCTTGCTGGCGAGGAACCACAAAATCGCCACTGCGGATCATTTCGCGGGCCACTTCCGCCCGTCGGGGTTCCTCCCCGCACAACGGCAGAACTCCCAGCCGAGCGAAGTAAACAGTCCAGACGATGAACCCAAGCAAAACTAAATCCAAGAATATGGGCCACAGCTTTCGGGATGATTCATCACCCCTTCTGTCGCGTCCCTGCATGTCCATGATCCAACGACTCTGTAAGCTGCTAATTGATCGTTCCTAATCCGCAGGCATCAGCCAATTCTCTGCGTGTATCCCAGTGTTCGAAATTTCGGAGCAACGACCGATCTGAATAAGGGCCGAGGTCCTGTGTGGAAGCGGTTGTTCCGGCAACCCCGGGGGCAAGCTTGGGAAGGGTGGTGTAAATCGTTGGCCTTTCCAGGCGGTTGGAGATTAGTTTCAAAGAGAACATGATCCCCTAACCAAGCTGCGGGTTGAAAATGAGGTAAGCCCAAGTTGGCCCAAGCCGATGCCACGCTCAACGAAGGACCGGCGAAAAATTGCGGGGGGACGTTTGGCCCCCTAGCCAAGTTAACCCTGACGGGGGATGCCTTTCATCCCAGGGAACTGGGGGTAAGCGATCTCAAACTACCGACTCCCACCCCAGAATATGCTTCCACTTTAGTTCGGCACACCACTGCCAAGGTAATCTACCGCCTGGCCTTTCGCTTCCACAGATGTAGTTTTGGGGGCCATCAACCCTGAAAGGCCAAGTGCTGCTAAACCCAAAATTGCGGAGACTATGCCTATCAAACCGAGCCTAGCGTCTTCCCACGCAAGAAAAAGAAGCACTCCTCCGCAGCTAAGACACATCACAGAAAAAGCCCACACGACTCCGTTCCAGACCCTCGAGCCGCTGGCAAGTTTTTGCTCGCTTTTGGATAAACATCTTTTTCCGGACAAATCGGGCCCAACCGGGAGGGCCTCCAAGTCATTGGGACTTACCGGCGAGCCGCATAAATCTCCCCTTTGTTCCTTAAAGTCCGATCCGGCATGCTTTTGGGCAAGCGGATCTGCAACTGATCGACCATCCTCGGTATGGCAAGCCGGTTTCCCCCTCGAAAGCGAGCAGAGAGCTTCTTGAAGCTGGCTAAGTTCGGCTTCGATCTGTGCAAACTCTACAAGGAGGGACTCTTCCCGACTCCGGGCCAGGGGATCAAGGATCGGGGGATGAGGCCACACGAAAAGCCTTCGTGACAAAGGGCAATCGGGTTGAGGATATCCACCTCTGGCGGCTTCATCCTGAAGCTCACTCATCAGCTTGCTCCCTCACACGAAGCCCGGCAATTTTCCTCGATAAAAGCCCAGGTTAACCCCGTTTTTCGTAACGGGCTGCAATTCCGGGTGGGCATGTTCTACGGGCAAGCACCGGGGGACCGCTTCGCCCGCATCTCCTCTCGAGCACGCCTACCGGGATCACTCTCCCCTGGTGGAACAAGGCTCCCAGGAAACTCGTTTACCCCTGAAAGGGGATAACGATCCTCCCCAATGAATGCCGAGCAAATTTCTCGCGGAGACCCTTCCCTAACCTGTTAGCCGGGAGGCTACCTGAAAATCCCGGGCTGGTTAACCTGTTTCGCTCGGGTCCCTCAGTGCAGCCTGCCCGTCCAATGTCCTTCGGAATGAGTAAAAAACATCCCCCGAAGTCACTAACGCGAAAGATCTCGTGCGTCAATGGTTAGCCATTCCCGACTTTCAGGGTCAAGGCGTGTTGTAAAAAGTCACCGTTCCCTGAGGAATTTCGACAACGGAGGGGTCTGTTTCCCTCAGCAGGATGACGGCTCCAAAATACTGGCCGGAGAAAGTCGGATGACGGAAAGCCCGGATCGGAAGAGAATCCAGATGTTCGACAAGTCAGTAATTCTTCTGGGGTGGTGTCCTGGGAACGTATCTCGGGCGGAGCTTTGGGTCCTTTAAAGCCCGCGGTCTTTCATCCCTAAATCATCCTTTCGGCCTGGGCTTTCGAGATGCAGAACCTCCCTAGAGAGAAGACGTTCTGCTGTTAAAATTCCTTATCCACTGCATGATCCACTAAACTTTGGGCGTGCTCCGCCAATCGGCTCACCCAGTAGGGGTAGAGAAAGCTAGCAAATTCGGATCCCACAATTGCGTCTCTGGGGAGACATCCCAGCACCGCCATGCCTAGACGGAGATTGAACTCCCGTGTGCCCAAGGGGCCATCGGGCAAGGTAGCCAAACGGTTGTCCATCAAACTCCGCAACAGTTTCCAAACAAGAGGGGAATGGGTACCTTGGGTTCGCCACTCAGAAGCGAACTCGGCGGCCCGGTCCGGATCCGCGGCATACTGAGCCACGGGTACCCAGGAACTCATCCAACCCACCAGTTGGTCGGTCCAGCCTGCCACGATTGCCGGTAGCTGTTGAAGGAGCGGACTCAGCCGAGTGCCATTTTGGGAATAGGCGCTCACAAGTCGCTTAACCCGATCCACCGCTTGAAGGTGCCCCATCAACACACTGTGGGCCAGCGGTTCCACTTGGGGAGAATGGCCCAATTGATCTAGCCCGCAACAGAAGGCCGCCCAAACTCGGGAAAGAAGTTCCGTAGCGAACACCTCCGCCGCCAAGGCCTCCACGGCCCGGGTGCCCACACCCGATGCTTGAGGCTGTTCGCAACAGGGAGTTTCAGATTCCATGGCCTTCATGAGCCGCATCCATTGATCGGTCCGGCTCTTACCGGCAAGCCAGTACTCGATCTGCAATTCGACGGGAATCCCTCCGGAAAAGAGAAGTTGGGGAGTCTGCCGAGATACCAAAAATGCCAGGTATGTCAGCTCACGAAAATGCATCACAACTTACCCCAAATCAGTTGAATACCCATTCGATCCCCTAAGTGGCTTCTGTCGCGAGGAGACCCAGACGTTCGCTCACTATCGCCGGATAACCGGCCTCGTACGGCCGGGTAGACGTTTCCTCAAGCAATCCGCGTACCAACGAGAAAAATCACTCGTGCCGAAGAGAAAAGTGATGAGCCTTCTGAAAAAAACGGCGGCAAACACCCCGAACCGTAGACTATAACTCCCCGGAGATCCTGGTAACCCCTATTTCGGCCGGCAAACAGAACGGTGTTGTATGTGTTGGATTCCGCCGATCTCCGGGGTAGAAAGGCGAGGTCAAGCTTTGCCGGCTGAGAAGGGGGGATCTCCGCCTGGAACCAGTGTTGCATTTCCGCAGAGGTACCTGTTGTGAGATCACACACCGCGGGCTTGGTTGCCTACGTTTTTCGCCAACGCCGTGCTACCTACCACCAACTTGCGGGGAACTAACCGGAAAATCCGTCGGAGTTTCTCGAACGGTTGAGGCATAGGATGGTTGGCCTTCCAACGGTTGATCCTTCCATGATGGAGGAAGCCCCCGAGGTTATGACCTCTCACCGCCGGTGAAAATTCCAGCCGGTGGTTCGCCGAGTCCGACCCAACCGGAGGTAAGAGTTAGCCCCCTCCATTGGTCCACCGGGATCTGCCGGATCTGGCGGTAGTTTTTAGATCGAGAGGCTCTTGCCAAACTTGCTCCCGGACAAGCGGATCCCTCAATTGAGGGTTCGTTGATAGGTAGAACTCGCGGGGTTGCTGTAGAAGTCTCTCTCGGCGAGATTAAGGGGTGGAGATTTCTTGGAACAACGTTCCCATTACCGGCCCCGAGGCCGCTCACCAGGAAAGCCCAAACTCGCGGATCGCTTTTTGTGATGGACCGAAAGGCTGCTATCATTTTGCCAATCTGGCGACTAACCCGTGTTGGTGGTTCACGCATAAGGCTCGGGAAAGCTTCACGCAATAGCCGAGTTAGTTCTGGTGTTGCTATCGAGGTGGTGGACAACACCGGGCACAATTCCGGGGAAGGATTGCAGGAGGATAGTGATGGCACATCTCAAAGGGAAAGTAGCCGTTGTCACCGGTGGTGGAGGAGTGCTTTGCGGTGCCATGAGCAAAGCGTTGGCTGAACACGGGGCTCGGGTGGCCATCATGGATGTAAAACTGGAGGCTGCCCAACGGGTGGCCGAAGAAATCCGGAACCAAGGTGGGGAGGCCACCGCAATAGCAGCCGACGTCTTGAGCCGAGAAAGTTTGGAAGCGGCACGGGAAAAGATTCACGAAGTGTTTGGGCTGGTGGAAATACTCATCAACGGAGCTGGGGGAAACCGTCCGGAAGCAACCGCAAGCCCCGAACGGCCCTTTTTCGCTATCCCACCGGAGGCCATTCAATGGGTTTTCAACCTGAACTGCTTGGGCACTATCCTCCCCTGCCAAGTTTTTGTTCCAGATATGATCCAACTTCAGCGGGGGGTGGTGATCAACATCACCTCAATGGCTGCGATTCGGCCCCTCACCCGAGTGGTTGCTTACGGGGCCGCCAAGGCCGCAGTGGCCAATTTCACTCAATGGCTGGCGGTGCATCTTGCACAAAACTACACACCGAAAATTCGGGTTAACGCAATCGCTCCGGGGTTCTTTCTCACAGAACAGAACCGCTATCTTCTCGTGGATGAGGCGGGAAACCCGACCCCTCGGGGTCAGACAATCCTGGCCCATACACCGGCCGGCAGATATGGAGAACCTGCGGATCTCCTCAGCACCCTTCTCTGGCTAGTGGATGACCAATCGGCCTTTATAACCGGGGCGATAATCCCGGTAGACGGAGGATTCTCCGCCTTTAGTGGGGTTTAAGGGTTCCAGTCGTCTACCCCAGGCGGGGGCGGGGAGGTGTCCCTGGCCCCCGAGGCTCCTGGGTTTAAAACCCGCCCATGGGCACCGGAAGGAAAAAGGAAAGCAGAAACAAAAGCCCCCCTTTTCAGCTCTTCGATGGACCTCGGGGTAATCGCCGGGGTTTCCAAGCCCCGTCTGGAGTGGCAGGGGAGGAGGGTGACGCTGTTCATCTTTTGGGGGCGGAGAGAAGGAGCACAATTTTTGGGAAAAAAGTAGACTAGCTAAGGGAGCACTATCTTCCTGATTGGCGTGGTCTGCGAAAGAATCATCTATTCGTCGCCGTATACCGAAAAGGGGTACGGAAAATCGGGCTGCCATCTCCTTTTTGACCCCGCCATTTGGATTTTTTCGGGAGTCCGCCTCCCACGAGCTACTTTTTGCTGAAAGACTCCTCCCGAAGGAGCGTTGTCTGCGATGTGCGAAAAGGGTTTAAACACCGGCACTCTGTCGGGGGACGACAGGCTCTCCAAGAGATAGGGACGTTCACGGTAGGGGAGCACGGTGCTGTCGGTCGCCGAGACTAGGAGGCTAACCCGCTCCGACAGCTGCCCATTTGGATTGGCGGAAAACCTAGCACATAATTAAACGGCGGGAGGAAGTGGAACTTCCTTCACTCCAAAAATCGGGAGGCAATCTGGCCAAAAATTGGGATGCACTCCGGCAGGAGCTGCTCGGACTGGTTAGAGAGGTTTGACTTGCAGTGGATTGTCCCTTGGCCAATCCAATGAGGAGCGGAACGTCCTATGCTGGCAAAGGATATTAAGCCGGGAATGGTAGTGGGGTATCAGGGAGCCCCTTGCTACATCGAGTCTGTGACGGTGCAAACCCCGTCTGCAAGGGGGGTTGCCACTATATATAAGTTCCGGGCAAGGAATTTGAAGACCAAAAAGAAAGTGGATATCACGCTCCGGGGGGAGGACTCGCTTGAAGATGCGGATTTTCAACGTCGGCCAGTGAAATTCCTCTACGCGGATGCAACTCATTGTCACTTCATGGATTTGGAAACATTTGACCAATACTCTTTGACTCACGAGGAAGTTGAGGACGAACGGCCGTACCTAACAGAAGACCTGGAGGGAGTTTACGCCCTGATTTACGAGGGCCGCTGTGTGGCAATCCAAATTCCGGTGGCAGTAGAACTGCGGATTGTGGAATGCACCCCGGCAGTTCGCGGAGGATCGGCCACCTCGCGGAACAAACCCGCCAAGCTTGAGACTGGTCTTGTCATTCAAGTTCCGGAATATCTGAGCCCCGGGGACAAAGTGAAAGTGGATACTAGGACAGGGGAGTTCCTAGCCCGGGTTGGCGAATAGTGCCTCCACTATGAAGGGGATAAGTCCACGGGGCATGGGCTGAAAGCCCTCGCCGGCCTGGAAAAGGGTTTTGGTGAACAGCTGAGATGTCCAGCATCGGGAGGGTATCTCGAGGTCCTGGCGGAAGGTGTCATGGTTTTTAGCCGGTGGAGAACGCGGAGTATCGGAAGTCCTCTCTTGGAATCTTGCGGAGCAGACGAGAGCTTTCCCCGGCAGAAACGTCTTTGTCCCTCCCCCATATAACCGGTGGAGCGGCAGGACGTTGAATCCGCCGTGATGGGGCGGAATTCAGTTGTGAAACTCCCGGGTGGCACCCAAGTGTCGTCTTTTTGTTCCCCCTTGCTGCGAGGATTTTCCCGCTATCTGTGACGGCTTGCTTTCCTAGGCCGAAGCCGTCCACACGTGCAGGACCTTTCGCCTAAAACGCGACATGGATAACCCACCCAGGGACACCATCCTAGTGTGCCTTCCCCAAAGACGGTTTAAGGTGGCCAGACGCCACGGCTCCTTCGGCCCGGTAAAGGCCGTGTGAACTCACCGTGGACGAGTGCATCCCCCGTTCACTCGGCCGGCAATGGTTCGTTTTCTCAGGATTATGACCCTGGTAGGACATCCGGCCGAATCATCCGGTAACATTGCCTCCTGCTCCGGTCTCAACCAAGGTTGGCGAGGAATCTCCTATAGGGTTGCCGGCGAGAAATCCCGATCGAATTTGCGGATGCAATTTACCGGCTCCACAATAGATGCCTGCAAAGGGGGGATCTGGCGGTGGCTTTTTCCCTTTGGCCCTCCAGTGCTGGCTAAGCACCCAGGAGGATGTGCTAAAGCCACACTCACAATGTGACCAGGTTTGTTGCTGGGGTTAAGTTGTGTGTTCCGAAGGGGCGAAGAGGGCATAAACCAGCCGGCTCGGCTGCAGAAGAGTTGGGAGATCACATTTGCGGTTGGCTTGAAGGCGGAACAAATCGGACTTTGCAGAGGGAGGCTTCAGCTATGAATTGGCCCAAAGTTTTGTCGCTTGTGGCGATCCTTGGTCTAGGGTGGGTGTCGAAGGGGTGGAGCTTGCCGCCCGGACTGCCTGACACCACCAAGATGAACGTGCTTTTCATCAACATCGAGGACTGCAATGCCGCCGCTTTGGGATGCTACGGCAATCCAATTTGCAAAACGCCAAACTTGGATCGATTAGTGGCTACCGGGGTAAGGTTTGATCGAGCCTATGTGCAGGGGGTTTGCTGCAATCCTTCGCGGGCTTCGTTCCTCACCGGACTTCGTCCCCTTACCAACCGAGTAACGAACAACGGTCAGGAGATGGATGCACACTTTCCGGAATGGGTCGTCACTTTACCGGAAATCCTCAAGAAAAAGGGCTTTTATCTGGCCGTGATCGGAAAGTTTTTCCACAGGACGGACTATGCGGAGAAACAGCTTTCTGTATTTGATCGGATCGAGATGTACACACCGCCGCCGGGGTGGCAAGGTCCTTCGCCGATCCTCAAGTTTCCGCCGGTCCGCCAAGAAGTAAGAGAAGAACCGCCTCCAAAGGACCGCACTAGCCGGGAGTATCAGGAATGGCGTCGGCGGCGATCGGATCGTTACGGAGATTCCGGACGGACCCGGGAGGAAGAAGGCGACTATCGAATGGCGGTGGTGGCCTGTGCCCTACTAAAGGAATTTGCTCGTGAAGGCCGGCAGTTCTTTTTGGCTGTCGCACAATCTCGTCCCCATACCCCCTTAACTTGCCCAAAGGAATATATCCAGCTTTACGATCCCTCGCAGATCCCCTTGCCACCGGCTCCGCCCGAAACGCTAGTAAACTTCCCATACCCGAAGCGGGCCTTTGGAGCCAATCCGGATATTTTCACCTTGAAGCAGCCCACACCGCAGCAAGTAAGGGAGGCAATCGCAGCCTACTATGCATGCCTCACTTTTGTGGATGACAATATTGGGATGATTCTGAAGACATTGGAAGAAACCGGACTGGATAGAAACACGATCGTGATCTTTTTAGGGGACCACGGCTTCCATCTGGGGGATCATGGCTTTTGGTCGAAATACTCCATGCTCGAGGCAACCCATCGGGCACCATTGATTGTCCGGGTTCCTGGAGCCCCCGCAAATGGCAAAGTATGCCGAGAGATTGTCGAGTTTGTGGACCTCGTGCCCACTTTAGGAGAACTCTTGGATCTGGAATTGCCTCCGAACTTGGAGGGAATCAGTTTTGCCCCGCTTCTAGTTAACCCCAACCGTCCGTGGAAGAAAGCCGCTTTTATCGTAGAGGATGACGGCGATGCCTTTGGCCAAGGGGTGCGAACGACAAAGTATAGCTACATGGAATTTGAGCGGGGTGCTATTCCGGCCGCTCTCTATGACCTCGAGAAGGATCCCTGGGAGACGGTCAACCTCGTCGACGACCCGGCCTATGCAGAAGTCCGAAAACAAATGGCGGAACTCCTTCGGGCCGGCTGGAAAGCCGCCTTACCAGACAATCTTTAATCGGGCGGTGCCGAATAATCGGAAGTTGGTCATTCCCCCGTTAAGGGGTTCCGATCAAGAGCTCAGATCAGTCGTAGTTTAGGGCGGCTCCCTCCGCAGTCGTGGATTAAGTGACAACTTATCCTTCTCGTGACGAGATAGCCACGAATACCTGGGGGTGACTGCCCGTTTTAGGCGGCCACCCCCGTCCCTATCTTCTGTGTTGAAACGCGTCGTCAAAGCGGGAATCAAATTCCTCACGACACGTGCGGTTCTGCTGGCCGGCTGAGTTCAAAGGTCGCAACAACCTTACCAGCGTCGTCCTCGGCCGCAGTTGGTCCGGACCGGTCGGATTTTCCCTGGACACTGGGTAAGTCTAAGGTCTGTTCATAACCACTTATTCATGTTACGAGCAGCCCATGCTGGTGCCGCACACACCACACAGGAAGCAATTGCCGGCCCGCCGGGTAATGGCTCCGCAGTTGTCACAAATGGGGTTATCGTCCTGATAGCGAACCGCCACTTCGGGGGAGACAGAAGCGGTCGTCCCCTCCAACGGAGCGGAAGAAGTTTCGAGCGGATAATCCCACAAAGGTACTGGGATGGATTTGCTCTGGCGGAACTCGCCATTGCCGGTTGGGGTAGTGGTGAACCGGGCTTTTTCCGATTCCCTGCCCTTGGAAGTATCAGCCGATTGGAGAGAAGCTTGCTCGCTGCTGGAAGTCGAGCTGCGTGCACCTGGGGAGCTTGCGGCCGGGGGTTTCTCGGTTCCCCCGGAAACGCCCGCACCCCGCGAGCGAAGCTGTTCTCGGTATCCGGGCAGGAACATAATCCCCAACCAGCGGAAGATGTAGTCCACAATACTCGTGGCCACTCGGATCTCCGGATTGTTCGTATAACCCCACGGCTCGAATCGGGTATAGGAGAACTTGTTCACATACACTTCCAGAGGCACACCATATTGAAGACTCATGGACACCGCAGTGCCAAAGCAATCCATAAGTCCGCCGATGGTGCTTCCCTCTTTCGCCATAGTGATGAAAAGTTCACCTGGCCGCCCGTCGGGATACAGCCCCACCGTGATATATCCCTCATGACCTGCCACAGAGAACTTGTGGGTGATGGACCGGCGGGTATCCGGTAGCCTTTCCCTCCGCGGAGGTGGCGGTTCGGCAGGCTTCTTTGTCTCCTCCTCTTCTTTCTTTTTGGTGCTTAGTACTTGCATTCCCTTGGATCCATCGCGATAGATCGCCACGGCCTTCAGGCCCAGCCGCCAACCCTCCATGTAGGCGTTGGCCACATCCTCTACGGTCACATCTTTGGGCATGTTAATCGTCTTGGAAATTGCCCCCGAAAGGAACGGTTGAGCGGCAGCCATCATCCGCAAATGGGCTCGCCAAGGAATGCACCGCGTCCCCTTTGGCGGTGGAAAAGCACAATCGAAGACACTCAGATGCTCGGGCCGCAAATCCGGAGCACCTTCGATGGTGTCTTCTCGCTCTAAATAGGCGACAATTCGTTCGATCTGTTCTTCCGTATACCCTAGCTTCCGCAGGGCAAGCGGAACGGTGTGATTGACGATCTTAAAAGTACCTCCGCCTGCCAGATACTTGTATTTCACCAGAGCAAGCTCCGGCTCAATCCCCGTAGTGTCGCAATCCATCATGAAGGAGATTGTGCCTGTAGGTGCCAAGACCGTGGCCTGAGCGTTCCGGAATCCATACCGCCGCCCATTCGCCAGGACTTCATCCCAGATTCGCCGGGCCAAGGCCTTGAGCTCTTCCGGAGCATGCTCGATTTCTTCTACCTTCTCCCAGTGCATTTCCATCACCCGCAGCATGGGTTCCCGGTTGAGCTCGAAGGCTTCAAACGGACCCATCGCTGCAGCAAGTTCGGTACTCGTCCGATATGCCGCCCCGGTCATGATGGCGGTCACCACACTGCACAGGCCTCGGGCCTCGTCCGAGTCGTAAGGTAACCCCGAAGCCATGATCAGGCTTCCCAAATTGGAATAACCAAGCCCGATCGGCCGGAAGCGGTGACTGTTTAACGCAATTTTGGCCGTGGGATAGCTTCCGTGGTCCACAAGGATCTCCTGAGCAATGAAGATGATCCGACAAGCTGCCGCAAATCTTTCCCCATCGAACGTTCCATCCTCCCGGCGAAACTTCATCAAATTGAGGCTCGCCAAATTGCAGGCCGAATCATCTAGGAACATGTACTCGCTGCAAGGGTTGGAAGCATTAATCCGGCCGGAATTTGGGCAGGTATGCCACTTGTTGATTGTGGTATCGTACTGAATCCCTGGGTCCCCACATGCCCAAGCATTCTCCGCCATCTTGTAAAACAGTTCGCGAGCCGAATACGTCGGACCTGGCCGAGAAGGATCTGTGACCCAACGAGTAGTCCACGGCCGATCGGCCACCACGGCCTCCATGAACTCATCGGTCACCCGCACAGACAGATTTGCATTCTGGAAATGCACAGACGCATAAGCTTCCTCCGGGGAATACCCCGCCGCCATCAGGGCTTTTGCCTTCAGCTCCTCTTTTCGTTTGCATTCGATGAATTCCAGAATATCCGGATGGGTAACCTTCAAGGACTGCATTTTGGCCGCCCGGCGAGTTTTTCCCCCGCTTTTTACCACCGCAGCAATTTGGTCGTAAACCCGCATGAAGGACAATGGCCCGGAGGGTTTGCCTCCACCGGAGAGTTTCTCCCGCATCGACCGCAAGGTGGAAAGATCGGTACCAGTACCGGAACCAAATTTAAAGAGCATGGCCTCGCTCCGGGCCAGCTCCATGATATCCTCCATGGTATCTTGTACACTTTGGATAAAGCACGCTGAGGCCTGGGGATACTCGTAGGGATTCTCTGGCTGCCGGACCGATTGGGTTACGGGGTCCCATACCCAGTTACACGCAGTGCCTTTCACCCCGTATTGATGATAAAGTCCCACATTGAACCACACCGGAGAATTAAAAGAGGCATATTGATGCAAGCACAGCCACACGAGTTCACGATAAAAGTTCTCACCGTCTCGCGGGGTTGCAAAATACCCATCGGCAATTCCCCAGTCCGCAATCGTTCGACAAACGCGGTGAATCAGCTGGCGGACACTCCGTTCCCGCTGGGGTGTACCCAATTCCCCGTAAAAGTACTTACTGGCCACCACATTGGTGGCTAGCTGACTCCAGGTCTTGGGAAACTCGCATCCGGTCTGCTCGAAAATGAGCTGTCCTTTATCGTCCCGGATTTCCGCCGTCCGTTCCTCCCACTCGACGGTGTCGAAGGGATCCGCCACCTCCGGCGGGCAAAAGACCGGCTCAATCACCAATTTCCGTCCTACACCCGTTACTCGCGTTGCCATTGTTTTCACCTCCGTGAATTCAGCATTCCTGTTGAATAAATCCAAAACTCTCGGTGAAAGAATACCACGGACAGCAATCCCCTCCGCCTTGCCCCTCACCTACAGACTCTCCCCCTTTCTGGAGACAGGGAGGGGTTAGCCTCGGTCCCAAATTGCAAAGCAAGAACCGTGCAATGTTAGGAATTCCTGGGCCCAACGGACTTCCTCGATAGGACTCCCTGCAAAAAGCAGCTGAATGTTGAACAAAAAAGAAAGCTTTAGGGAATTAACATCCAGCCGAAACAGACAATATATAGTAAGGTTTCTCGAGTCGAGGCACAACATATCGTCGCCAACAATTAGTCTACCGTTTAACCGGGAACTGTCAAGAGATCTTGCTAGCACTTTTCTTATGAGCTTTTCGAACCCCCAAACTTTGGGGTTTGCTCTCCGGAAATAGCAGAATCCGGAGCCAACTTTTATCTGGCTCCGAGTGAGAGCCATTTGCTTAGCCCAGTCCAGATTCCCTCCGATTCACCCGGCAATTCGCTGACCCGCGGCAAGGAGGCACCTCGGACCGGCCAATAATTCCCCGCTAACTGCTAACTCCAAGGCTGATGCATAACGCCCGACCGAAGAGCACACATTGGACTTGGTCGAATGCCGAAACGGAACGAGGAAATTTTGCGGCCGAGAGTTTCCTTTGCTAAAATCGTGGTCGTTCCACCGTTGCCCACACGCAAGACTTACCCCCAAGAAATCAGCCATTTTTCCGTGCGACAACCAGCTCTATGTTAGTTCTTACTGGGAGCAGACCTTCAGATTCTCGGTGCAAGCGAACTGCGGTCGTCATAATTCGCCAAAGATTCCAGGGAGATCCCACCATGCGGAAGCGAATTGGGCCTGTGCTGATTGGGTGCGTGCTTGCGTTGGCGGTCATGCTAACCTTTGGTGCGACGAAGTGTTCCGGAGCGGAGGAGCCCCGGCCAAACATCCTATGGTTGACGTGTGAGGACCTGGGTCCGAATTTGGGCTGCTATGGGGACTCGTTTGCAACAACACCAAACCTGGATCGCCTCGCGGCCAAGGGCCTACGATACGTGAACGCTTGGTCTAATGCACCGGTGTGCGCGCCGGCCAGAACGGCGATCATCGTGGGAATGTATCCGACCGCTCTTGGGGCCGAACATATGCGGAGCGAGGTAGCAATGCCGGCCTCGATCCAGATGTATCCGCAGCTCCTGCGTCAAGCCGGCTATTATTGCACCAACAATGTCAAGGAGGACTACAACCTCACAAAGCCTGGGAAGGTTTGGGACGAATCCTCCAACAAAGCCCATTGGAAAAACCGTGCACCGGGTCAGCCGTTCTTCGCAATTTTCAACTTTACTGTGACACACGAGAGCCAGATCCGCCGCCGGCCGCATACTCTTCAACACGATCCTACCCGGGTTCCTATTCCCCCCTACCACCCAGACACTCCGGAGGTTCGGCACGACTGGACTCAGTATTACGATAACATCACCACCATGGACAAACTCGTAGGGGAGCGATTACAGGAACTCGAAGAGGCCGGTTTGGCAGAAGACACCATCGTTTTCTTTTATAGCGACCACGGAAGTGGAATGCCCCGACACAAACGCTGGCTTTATGATTCCGGTCTGAAGGTTCCCCTCATCGTGTATATACCTGAGAAGTTTCGGCATCTTGCTCCTCCGGAATATCGGCCGGGCGGAGTTAGTGATCGCTTGGTCAGCTTCGTGGATCTAGCCCCCACACTGCTTAGCCTTATTGGCCAAAAGCCGCCCGCCTGGATGCACGGAAGAGCCTTTATGGGTAAGTTCTGTGCGGAGGAACCGAAGTATATGTTCGGTTTCCGAGGCCGAATGGATGAACGGTTCGACTTCCTTCGAGCCGTTCGCAGTAAACGTTACCTATACATCCGTAATTACATGCCACATCTACCTTACGGACAGCACCTTGCCTACATGTTCGAGACTCCTACGACGCAGGTTTGGAAGGCCCTTTACGACGCTGGGAAGCTGCAGCCCCCGGCCACGCATTTCTGGGAACCCAAACCTCCAGAAGAACTTTACGATGTGACCACCGATCCCTACCAGATTCATAATCTCGCTGGCCGTCCTGAATTCGCCGATGTACTGCAGGAAATGCGATCCGCCCTAAGGGACCATATTTTTGCCGTTCGCGATGTGGGTTTTTTGCCTGAGCCGGAGATGCATCGCCGTGCGGCGGGAACGACAATCTACGAGTTTGCTCAGGATCCAGAGCGGTATCCGCTAGAACGAATTTATGCGATGGCAGAGCGGGCTGCCCGATATGATCGCGAAGCCATCCCGGAACTTTTGAAGGGCCTCAAAGATGCCGATAGCGGTGTTCGCTACTGGGCCGCCATGGGGCTTTTAATCCGGGGCAAGGATGCCGTCGTACCCGTTGCCAAGGAGCTTCGGGCACTCCTTGCGGATGAGTCGCCCTCGGTGAGGATTGTTGCCGCTTGGGCCCTGGCCGAATTCGGAAACGAAGACCTTCGAAAAGAGGCACTGGAATGTCTGGTGGAATTATCACCGGCCGACAAAAACGGGGCTTACACGGCTACCTTTGCGGTTTGGGTTTTGGATACTCTGGGAGCGAAGGCGGCTTCGGTCTATCCGAGACTTCGCGACATTCCTCGCCGAGATCCGCAAGCCCCGGCTCGAGCAAATAGCTATGTCGGCCGGTTGTTGTCTCATATTTTCAGCGAGCCGGTCCAATACGAGTAAACCCGGTCGCCTATTTTCGCGATCTGCCTCGATTGTCCTCTGGGCTACGGTTGCGACTCGCGATTTTGCTAGGCGGCCGAACACAAGAGGTTCCACGGTTGACTCATCCCGGGGGCAAGCCGGGCTCCGAATATGTTCGCCTCTTGTGGTCGCATTAAGTCGGCAGTGCCGGATAATTCCGAGCATTAAAAGCTGGGGCCCGCTACATAGTATTGTCCCGTCTAACCTTGCCACACATCGTGGTTTGGCAAACCGGTCACATTGCGGGGGCGAATTATTCAGAGGTATCAATCGTTCTGAGCAGGCTAGATGAGGTTTGGCTTGGCAGAGGGCAGTCCAAATCAGGAGCAACCTGGACCATCGGAGCCTCTGACCATGCGAGCGATGAGAGACGGGGAACAAAATCTTTGATATTTCCGGTCTTACTTGGCCATTTGTTGTGGATGCTGGGCCTCAGAAACACACTCGCGGAGAGTAATCCAAGGTTTCCTACATCTCATTCATCACAGGCAGAGGTTGCACTAACCTGAAATGTTCTCTCCTCAGCTGCCCCCAGGCACAAATTGGTCGGACTGCAATTTTCACAAGTTGTCGCCACGGAAAATCCCCCTAATCCAAACGCCGGGTAACGGAAGTGAATGCCTCCTCCCCCGGTCAGCAACCTGTTCCAATTTCTTCTGTGGCAAAGCTCCATCTTTTCGCGAACATAGAAAAAAGAGGCAATATAGAGAAGGGCTTCGAGGAAACACTCTCGCGGAAATATTATCGATTATTGAGACTTTTCTGCCGATAAAACAGTCTGCGACAAGCTTTGTGTCTGGAACCGTATTCTCTTATCCTAAGCCCGGCTTAACCCCGGAACGGTGCAAGCTTAAGCATCTATAAGCGGATCCCCAGCCTCAAGTTAGGGGGCACCCATTTGCCGTACCAAAAACCCCTACGGGGGATTTTTTCAGGAAAGAAAAACTCTCAACTGGCTTTAGGAAATTCTCATTGACCCAAGGCCTAGCAAGGCTCGAACACCACAGTCTGGTTGGTTGTCCCTCTATCCCCAAAGAGCTTTTCCGTTGTTGCTTATTTGCGGAGTGTGTTGGGTGCACTTTATTCAGAGATGGAGCTGCCACCCGTGGGAACTTCCTTCCTCCCATTAGGAGCTTCAGGATGCTAGTGCGGACAATTGTCGTGATCGCTGCCGGTGCCTTAGTCGTCGCGGGCACAGGGTGTGTATGTTGCCCAGAAATCGGCGGATGTACGTGGCCAGTTGGGGTATCGCCTCTTCCGGCCTTGCCATGCCCGTGCGAGCCGGAGGATTGTTCAGAATGCTCACCTTGCACGGCGTGCAGTGCGGGGGAGACCTGCGGATGTCCGATACCCGCTTGGGGACCCCTTAGTCCCCTTTTTGCCATTTTCTGCTGGGGGTATCCCGACAATGGGTGTGGCGATCTGTACTTTGGCGACTGGCCGACCCAACCCCGCGGCTGCCAGCCATGCGACCATTGGGGGAACTGGGTAGGCCCATTCGGGTCGGGAGAGATATCCCAAACCTTAGGTGATTCGAATCTCGATCCGAATTTAACGGTTATCCCAGAGGGCTCCGGGGGGCCGGCGGAGGCCTGCCCCGGTTGCGACGGCACCATATCCTCCCACGCTAAGGTGCAACATAAAAGATCCGCGGGATTTACCCCCAGGAATGGCTTGGTCCCCTCAGCCGGGAGCACTTATTTCCGCAAAGTCTCCTCGAGTGGGTCGGGCCTGAAATCGCCACGAATCACCCCGCTCAAAAGCGGTCGATCCCAAACGCAACTTGTCCCCTGTCCGCAGTGTGGCAGATATCACATAGCTCAGCCGATAGTGCAGGGGAACTAGGGTTCCGGGACAAGAATCTCAATATCCTTAAACATCACGAGCATGTCGTTGCCTCCATGCAACTGGAGGGCGAAATGGCCTTCCCTCCGGCCCGGGTCATTCTTAACCTCGGCCGTTTTTATTCCATTGACCCACACGGTGAGATCGCCACCTTTGGCCGAAACGATCATTTCGTTCCATTCCCCCGGCTTAAAGGCCTTTTGGCCGATCTCTGGGGATGGCTTGACCACCCAACCCCGCCCATTTGTCTCGTATAGACCGCCGGTTGTAGGCCCAGGCTCGATCTCCGCTTGGAACCCCGTCACGCCGCTAAACCCCGCTTTTTCTACCCGGAAATAAAACCCACTGTTACCCTGAAGCACCTTAAATTTAAGGCGAACAACGAAGTCCGAGAATCTTTCGTCGCTTACAAGATGGCCATACTCCTTCTCGGCTGCTTTCTTCCTTCCCACAATGGCCCCGTCCTCGATGGTCCATTGGCCAACGCCTATCGTGTGCCACCCATTGAAAGTTTTACCGTCCCACAAGGGCTTCCAAGTGCCACGGAATTCTTGAGCAAGGCTGACACCGGCGGTCAGTGCTACTGCCACGATTAGTCCCACGCCCACCACTAATGCCACTGGTAACGCCGCATGCAGTTTTTGTGACCTCATCGAATATCCCTCCAAGTTTGAGCTAACTACACAGCTACTGTCACGAACCCGGAAAAACTTGACTGGGAACCTTTCGGCAACCGCGAAGGGAAACCGAATTACATTCACAAACTCCCAAAATACCCAACTGCAAGGCTATTAACAAATTGGAAGCCGGTGGTGTCCGGCTAAAACCATGCAAAGGTTGCTTCTGTACCACCTTGATATTGACGTGGAACGTCCCTCTCTCCTCCCACGATGGTTCTACCCATCCCAATCGTGGAAAAGGCATACTGGCTTCTTTCAAGATTCACCTTACCAACCTAGCTAAGTCCTGCCCGACCCGGTTAATCTTCCAAAGTTACAAACTTGCCAACACTGTAAACGGTCTCATTTTCACCCGAAAGTCGAAGAACCCGGAGACACCCTTGCACCGTCGTAATTCCTCGTGACAAATATTCACCGTAAGTCCACCTAGCAGATGTTGGAGAGAACCCCTAGGGAAGGGTCTCTGCGATCCCTCGTAGATGTTTTGGCCTCCTATGGCAACCTTCGATGCGGGCTTGTCGCCGAAACCGAACTGCGTTCCACTATTTCCAAGGATATGTGACCGGAAAGGCGAAAAAACATTCGGCCACGTAGCTCGGCCAACGATGGCCTTCACAAATCGTCCCGCTCTTTAACTACCGATGATTTTCCTCAAACCTCGATTACTATGCCAACCGTCGACACCGAAATCAAGTAAAGTGCGGCAATCCGGTGGGCATTCCGAGGAGTTTCCGGAGTCCGCCGTCCGCGGAAAAAGTTTTGAGGAGTGGAGCTCCACAACGGTCCGACGGGAAAATAGGTCTAAGGAAACCGCGAGGCAAATTTTTGCCATTTAGCCCACAAAGCCGGGTCATTTAAAAAGGGAATGAAAATCCCTCCAATCACTGGCCTTGCCCGAAAACCTCGCAGTCGCCCATCATGGGCCCAATACCAATCAGTGAGCGGGACCCTGTCTGGAGTTTCGTTCAGGAAACGATAAATCGGCCGCATGAGAGTATCGAACTCTTCGCGAGAATCCGCCAAAGTGGCTGTCCAGACCTGCCAGTCGGTCTTCGTAAAAAGTGCTCGATTGTCGAGCGGCAAACCGTAGGGCAATAGCTGCTTTTTGTAAAAGGCGATCTCTTTTTGTCGAACCTCCGGTGGAAACAAGTTCAGGCCGAAGATCTTGTCCCACACCAAATTATATTTTTGACTCCACGTCCCTGGTCGATCGAAAGCCAGGCGATAGTGATCTCCATCATCAGCCGCACGAATCCACTGGCCAGCAAAATCTTCTGCAAGCCGTCGAAACCGTTTTGCTTCCTCGACTCTTCCCGCCATTCGGCACATCTCTGCATAACAGCCCAAAGCGACTATCGCCTTCAGCGAAAGGTTGCAGTTATGGGCCAAAGGTCCCGTGAAATCATCCGTGCAAAGCTGATTCTCCGGATCAAAACCTCTTTCTGCCAGATAATCAGCCCACCGAGCCAGCAAAGGCCAATAACGTTCCGCGAACTCAACGTTTTCATCTAAAGCAGAAATCGCATATATCACAATGAGCATGTTGCCGGACTCTTCCACAGGCATTTGGCCTTCTTCACTTTTTTCGCCACCTCCATAAACCTGGCCATTTGCCAGGGGATAGGTTCCCAAATCATGGGGAGCAAAGGGGAATTTCCACCGGGGAGAAACAGCATACTCGAGTACCGGCAGTACCGTGGCTTTCAAAAGCACGTTATTAAAGAGCATGAAGAAAGGCGAGGCCGGGTACATCACGTCCACGGTGCCAATACAGCCATTGCTAAAGCACTCTTTGGAGAAAAGCATCGGTTCGTCGGTTGGGCCGACCACAAGCTTGTGCCCGCCCAGTGTTTGACGAAAAGCCAAAGCCACTAGGGCGGCATACCCCTCCCCACCTAATCGTTGGGCATCTTCCAGCAATTCGTGATCAAATCGCTCACACCTTGCTTGTAAGTGGGGAAGCTCGGTGTTGGCTACCGTCAAGAGATCAGGAAATGTTTCCGCCTCCTTTCGCCACCAAGGCTTGAGCCGCTCGCCGAGGTACTCAATTGAGAAGAGATCATCATAGCCAAGAAGCAGGTACCATCTTATCGGCTTATCCGGCCCCACCCGGCCCGACCACGCACAGGAGAGCACCGGCCAACGGTCCCGAGCCGGCCGGGGTTTTTGCCGGTCATCCCCCTCCGGAATGTTCCCCGTCGCGGCAAATAAACGTCGACAGGCATCGTGAGGACCAATCACCGTCCTGACATCTTCTCCAATAGGTACGGCGACGTAGGCATATCCCCAATCAATGCGTAAGTCGTCTCCGGCTTTTGCCAGAATGGGTTGGTCTACCGTTCCGACTCGCATCCAAACGAGGTGTTCCGTAGAACCCCGATCCCAGGTGACAAGTTGAGTAGGCTCGTTGACCGCAAGTTCCGCCGTATTGTCATAGTAGAGGTCTACGAGATGCGTGTTGCCATCGGCCGAGTGAATCTCCCAAATCACATAAGTGACGGGCCGAGCGAGTACCTCCAAATTATGGGGCAGAGCCGGGGTTAGAAAGGTCAGCTGCACCTGAACCTCCGGAATCTTCCACCGGTAGGTTGTTCGCGTTGGAAAGACCGCCAAAGCTACCTGGGGCATCGGCGGGATCTCTTCCACCGGGCGACCCATCAGCCGATAACAGTTCCCATCCACCCGGATCATACAGGCGAGGGCATGGGGCCTGCCGGTCCAGTGCCGGGGCCAATCCTCCGACAATTGGTCGCCAAACGACCAAATACTGAAGTACGGATCATGCACCACAAGAGGCACGGCAGGCGGCCGGGAGTAAACTCCCTCCGAACCCACATCCCCCAGAGCCGAATAACTGCCGGTTGAAAGTACCATCGCTCCAAGAAAGCACACCTTCACCAAGTGAAAGCACTTATGGCAAGACAAGTAACGTGGGGCATAGAGAGCTAAGTTGTCAGCCCCAGATAACTCTCCCTCACAATTGGGCATTGACCACCTAGCTACCATACGGAGCTCCTTTCCTAGCCTGCAGCCCGAAAACTCCCAGTTCTTCTTTTGTGGATCACGTGAACGCAAGTACAAAGTTCATTGTGTGGGCTATTTGGCCACCCAACTGTGAAACACCCGCCCGGCAACTGCAACACGAAGATAACTCCTGATCGAGCGATTACCCCAAAGCACCCCCAGAAAAACCGGAACACCGGAAAACTTGCAGAAAGCTCGAAAGGACTTGAGTCCTAAACGACGATCCCGAATTATTAGATGATTTGCTCGTCTATTTGGCTGCCTATTGTCCCCGCAGATTGCAATGACGTCCCAAACGTATTACGGAAACTTCCTGAGGTTCCATGCGGAAAAGCCCGGAATTTGCGGTCACTTTGCGGGTGCGACCAACCCGATGACCTCCGGCGGGGGCAGAGGCCGCCCCTCCTGAGCCGCCTTCTTCGCCTCAGCCACTTGGGCTAAAAGTCCGTCATACCATGCCCCCGTCGTTTGATAACGCTTCATCGTCCAATCGAGGGCATACGGTTTACAGTCCGCCAGCCACAACCGGGCAAACTCTTCTCCCAAGTGTTGATGAGCATCGCGATTACGGCGGACAAGGTTCTCCACTTTTTCCAGTAAGGGCAGAGCTTCCGGGGGCTCGACCTGTTGTGCCTGTTTGTAGAGAGATAGTGCTTCCAGCCCGTCGAGCATCCGCTGGCCAATCAGTTCCATCCGCCGTGCTCCATGGAGAAAGCTATCCAAAAGATCAGCATTCACGGTGGCTTCGGCTCGGCAGGCTTCAAGGTGCTCGATAGCAGGCCGGACCAAAGACAAAAGCCGCTCGGCAAATCCGCGGATTTGTTCTTCAGAACCGGCGGGAGGGAAATCTTGCCGCCAAAATCGCCGGTTCCCCATTCCCTCCGCTCCCGGAAGCCGATGTGCTTCCGCAAGGAGAGTAATAGCCCTGCCGAAATGGTCGCCCCTTTCCCCGAAGAGCACAGCCCCGATCCGACGTTGGAAATCCTCCAGCTCGGTGGTGCCTCCGTTCCAGGCACACTCTGCCCCCCAGGCATGGCCATGCCACCGGTACCCTTGAAGGGCTTCCCCGTCATCCTCCCAATCCGTGTTAATCATTCCGATAGCACCGTATTTGACCCCATCGCGAGCAAAGTTTCGGATATTCTTCGCAGCTACCCCGAAATCCGGCAGAATGCGACTCCAATTGTGAATCCCCGGACAAACGAAAAATTCAAACCCGGCTTTTTGGAAGGGAACAATCAGGTGGTCGAAACTTTCAAGCGGGCTGTAGTTCCAAGTAAGCATCACCACATCCTTGGGAATGCTGGACAAATGCTCCGGATGCTGAAGGATAATGTCCCCCCACATCATCATCCTTTTGCCGTACTTTTCGCGAAGCAGAGCATAGACGCGACGGATATGCTGTACATACACACCCCCAACACCAATCTTTTGAGCCAACTCCTTCGACGGGCCCTCCCCCAGCCCCCAGGTTTCGTCACAGCAGACGTTGAACATTTCAAAAGGCAACAAAGGGCACACCTCAGAGTACAAATCGTCCAACAGCTGATAGGTTTCCTCTCGGACCGGTGTGAGTAAGTGGGGCCTTTCCCGCAGGTGGGCAAACTTCTCGTGTCTTAGAATCCACTGGAAATGACCGAAGGACTGTTGATTCCCGATAATTTCCACCCCATAACGACGCCCGGTTTTGACCAAAGCTTGTAGTTCCGCGGGCGTTAAAGAACCATCCGGTGGGCCAATCTCCGGATGTTTCGAAAAAGCAAATTGGTATTCCATGTAATACGTCCACAAGTTGTATTTGAAGAACGCTCCCAGGCCCAAACTTCGCTCCAAAGATTCAAGCTTCGTGCTGGGTCCCCGGGTTAAGTCATCCTGAAAACATCGCCAGCGGAGTGTCGGCCAATCCTCGATGACCAAGCATGGCAAAGAACCATCTTCCGCACGATTGGCCCGGATAAGCTGGCAGAGAGTCATCGCGGCATAAAGCAGCCCAGACCTACCAGGAGCAACCGCGATGATCTCTTGCGGAGTGACACGGAGCAGGTAATCTTCAGGGCCAGCCTGGGGGCGAAACTCCAGCAGCTGGGAATCCCGACGATTGGTTCCCAGCCTGACCAGTCGGAATAGAAACTTGGGTCCTTCGGCAGCCACAGTTCTCAGCTGCGGAGGTTTTAAGCCTATCCGACGCATTTCCTCGGCGACTAGTTGGCTGATGACGTTCGGTTCAGCCGGTCCTTCAAAAATCCATTCTCCCCGCAGATCCACCTTGCCGCCCGTAAGGATCACCTTTTTTGGAAATGGCACCAGCCGAAGCTCCAACTCAGGAGTTCGCTCCTTAACTGTCTCAGCCCCCATCGCCACACCCAGCCAGACGATGAAAACACCTACCGGCATCATCCAACCAGTTACCCGTGGCATCTTCATGACCTATCTCCCCCCAGTTGCTAGGAAAACCCTCAACTCGAAAACCAATTCGATTGCTTCCTCGCCGGGACATGCAACCTCGTTTTTCTTGGAGACTCCACGTTCCAGCCGGAGATGGCCGTCTGGGCAGAGCACGACTGGCCGACAAGGTCCAACACCAACATCCCCTGAGAAACTTCACAATCAGGCTTGCCCCAACAAAAACCAGGTCAAAGTTGCAAGTTCAGCAATCGTTTCGTTTCAAGGTGTTGTCGACTTACCTAAAAACCAGCTGGGCCTCGCCAATCCGCCACTTCCGGAGCCAGCTAAAGTATTGTGCCAAAAATTTGCTGGGAATCCAAAGCGGAAATCTTACCTGCCGGTTGCCTGGTGGGCTTCGTTCGGGAAAGAAGTTTGGATCCCAAAAAGCATTAAGACCTCCGGCGGCTCGAAGAAAAACTTCCGGTTACAGCTCTTGCTTTTTTAGGCCCCCTGGTTACCTTGGCAATCCTAAAAACCTTCGGCAAAGGGGTTTGGAGCGAGCTGAGATCGGCTCGATCTCGGGGGAGAGCAAATTCGTTCGCAAAGAACGGGCACACGAAATAATCGCATCACTTCTGGAAGGAGCTCATAAATGAAAGTAGCCATTATTGCCGGCAGTCACCGTCGGGAGGCCGAATCCCTTCGGGTTGCCCAGTATGTTCAGCGACAGTTACAAGAACTCGGAGTGGAAGAGATCTACCTTTTGTCACTGGCTGCCAATCCCTTGCCCTTATGGGACGAAGGTCTGTGGGCTGGAGAGGAAAAATGGAAGACCCTCTGGGAACCGATCGCCCGGCAACTTCAGGATGCAGAGGGCTTTGTGATTGTTACCCCGGAATGGTCAGGGATGGTTCCCTCTGGCCTAAAAAACTTCTTCCTCCTCTGTGATAAGAAAATTCTGGCCCACAAGCCAGCTCTTATTGTCGCCGTATCAGCCTCCATTGGCGGAGCCTACCCGGTGGCCGAGCTTCGGATGAGTAGTTACAAGAATACCCGGATTTGTTACATCCCTGATCATATGATCATCCGAAATGTTGGCTCTTATCTCCATGGGGAAACTCCCACTAGCCCCGAGGATGCGGCGGTGCGAGACCGGCTTAAGTACTGCCTCCGGATCCTCCTGGAGTATGTGAAAGCCTTGCGGGCTGTTCGGCAAAGCGGTGTGGTGGACCTGGATCGGTTTCCTTATGGGTTGTAAAAAACCAAACGGAAACCCCCGGGATGCCCCAAGAGACAACTCAGCCATGGTCTCACATACCGAAGAAGGATCGCCGAGAATGTATCAATGCCCTAGCTTTCCAACTAGTTTGTATGTGGTAATAGATTCAATGGGGTTGGTGATTTAATTGCCAATGGGCATCGGGGGCCCAGGAATAAAGAAGGCGGTGTCTGCCCCGGGGGTTCTCACTGATAGTGAGCATCCGCTCTAGCACCGGCGATGGTAAGTCTGTTCAGCTCCCGGGTGGCCTTGCCCGGGGAGTAGGAATTCTGCAGTCCCTCAACAAGGTTTCTCATTGGTTCTAATTCCAGAAGTTCCGGCTGGGTTCTGTTTCGGCTCACCAACGGCAAACTCATCCGGCAAGCAGCTACATTGGGCTGGAAAAGTTCCCGCAGGGTAATGCTCAATGTGTGTCCGGAAGCACACTCTTGCCCTGGCATTCTGCGATCGACTCGTGCCTTGTGGCCAGTCCGGCCAGTTCCCGCGTTTATCCTTTCCACTCCCAACCTGGTCGCTCGATTTGAGCACTCCTTCCTACGGAATATTCGGTGTAATCCCTCGAGCCGGTATCCGCAGAACATCAGTTACGAACGACTTGGCTGTAGGCCCTTTCGTCCGGTAAAAGCTGAATTTTCGGTACCGCTGAGGTTCGGTGGAACGAAAGACGAAAAGCCTTCCACCTTACGCGGTTATGCCACTCCGGCAAACCCAAAGATGCTTCAAGAAATCGCTGTACGAACTTTTCCCCGGTTGCCGAAAAGGACGGTGAAGCAAACGTCCGAGGTTTCGGCAAACGTCAGCAATGATCCGATCCTCGAAAGTCGTTCGGAGGAGGGTGGAAGGGTCAAAAGCACCCGGAAATGACCCGCCACGGAGGACAGGAAATTACCACAGTAAGCCGGGTCGGGCAGGCGAACATTTCCTTGCTTTGAAACCCGGTTGCCTGCCTTAGGAGGGAGGAGCTCACGAAGCGTAGGTTCCATCAGGTTATGCAGGTACTATCCTGAGGTCAGCTTGAGTGAACATATAGTCAACATAATCAGATGTATCAATGCACCGGCACAGGATGAAGTGGCGGCAAAGATCCGGCCCCTCGAGCCAATAACCGTGATGATCCATCCGGTGCAAATCTGGATTGATCGTAACAGTAACGGATTACTCGCCCAGCAGGAAAGGATTCCAACGATGCGGTGCGACCCGCGAATCTGGGGATCACGGAAGGTCCGAGCGACGTTGTATCTGCCGGTGGACGTGTTGGAGGAAGCTCGCAATGCGGCGGTGTACTTGGGTGGATATCCCCTCCGCCTAACACTGGCCAAATTGGCCGAGCAAGCCCTCCGGGCAGAAATCCAGCGTTTAAAGGACCTGTACAACCATGGCCACGATTTTCCGCAGCGAACGGAACAGCCTAAAGGGGGTCGACCCATTGCCGCCTAAATCGCCCACGTTGGCCCCAGACAATTCCTCTCGCTGGGTGGAGTGGGCCACTCTGCGGCAGCGGCTTTTGGAGTTGATTGTTCGCTCCGAAAGGGAGCGACGTTTCGAAAGCAGTGCCTTGGCTCACTAGAAATTGGGCGTTCATTTTCGGCCGCGGAGGTTGCAACGATGTTCACGGCGGCAAGGAGCAGGTCTCCCAAATTCTGCGGAACCTTCGGCCGAGAAGAGCACTTTTGCCACAAAACCAGCACTACCCCTTCCAAGATTATGTCCCTTTGCCTCCCACCGGGAAGGTTACCACTTCCCGTCGAAAAAATCCTGCCTCTTACCACCTTCCTCCTGTGCTGGTTCTTGAGCATTGCTCAGTGGGAACTTCGTGCCTCTCCTTTTTGGTGGTGGGAGGGGGGAAGTAATCCGCAGGTGGTGTCGACACAACCTCATCCGGCTGTAGCCCGAATCTCGGCGGAAGAAGCGGGAGTTATGTCCTTTGGCTCGGGCACCCTTATTGCCTCCCAGCCGAATTACGGACTTATCATTACCAACTGGCACGTAATTCGAGACGCCAGAGGCCGGATCGAAGCTCACTTTCCCAACGGGATCCGAATCCCGGCGGTGGTAGTGGCCGCCGACCCCGTATGGGATTTGGCCCTCCTGATGATTCCCCCCGTAAATATTGCCCCGGTTCCAATCTCCCCAACCATTGCAACTCCTGGTGAAAGTTTAATCATTGCCGGTTATGGCCGGGGAAATTACCGTGCAGCATCAGCTCGCTGTGTTCAATATGTAGCCCCGGGGATCGGGTATTCCCCGGAGATGCTGGAGGTTTCGGCAGGAGCCCGGCAAGGAGACTCAGGCGGCCCGATCTTCAACATGCGGGGACAACTGGCCGGTGTGCTCTTCGGTACAACGGGTGCTCGAACCTTCGGGAGCCACTCCGGTCGAATCCTCCGCTTCCTTGCCTCCGCTGAACCACGAGTAACAGCAGCCTATGCTGAATTGGCCCGAGTTCAAGGATTGGGAGTTTCCGCGGACTATGCCGCTACCGGCCCAGTTGGATCGGCAAACGCTAGCAGCATTGCCTCCACTGTTGCCCCGGCTGCATTCCTCCAACCCTCCAGTTCTTCCCAAGGAGCCTCTCCGGAGCAGGCAGCATCACCGGGGGAAAACTATGGATCCCTCTCAGCCTGGCAAACGGGACTCAGTTCCTACGATCCCTTGGCTGCAACTGAGCATGGAAACTCAAGTTGGTCATCCGAGCGTTCCGAGGGATTTGGTATCAGCAAAAACCACCCAGTCGATTCATCCTCGGCCGGAACTCCCTGGCACTCCTCGGAAGCCGGTAATCCTCCGGCGGCACAGGTAGCCACCCGGCCTCAATTGGGGTCTTCACCCCCACCTACATCTCGGCAGCAGGTCCGCGGGGGTTCGGGATTAATAAATTCCGAGTCAGCCGGCTGGTCCGGCTCAAGTGGGGGAGGTAATAGTTTCAACCGCTTTGGCGATAGTCCCTCCCTCCCATCAGGCGATGGCTTTTCTTCAGATCGGACTAGCTCCAAGTCAGATCCCGGATTGTCCTCCGCTCGATCCGGTGGGGCAACCGGCAGAAGTTCTACGTCCGGCTTCGGCGGTGTTACAGCGGGAACTTACCCCGCATACGGATCGGGGCCCCCACACTCCACGAATTCTGGGACTACCTCTTCGGGGGATACCGCCAGGTGGAATCGGCCTGCTTCCGGCAGCACCTCGCCGACGGGATACTCTTCGGTGGAAAATCCCTCAACGGGTACCAGCCCCCGAGGTTCCTCGGCCCGGTGGAATCACGAATATGAACACTCAGATTCATCCTGGGACTACTCTTTCAACGATTACTCCTCCGAAGAGGATAACCCGGTAAACTCCGGCTACAAATCCCAGGGACCTACTTCCGGGTACAGAAGCCAGGAGCCTTCCTTCCGGGGCTACGGTGCAAGCTCACCGTCATCATCCTGGGAGAGCGACGAATTCCGGAGAAGTGGTGCTTCCGAGTCCTCCTTCGGCACATCCTCCGTAGTGTCGGATTCCCCGGGGAGGTTCCACACCTCAGGGGGAAGCACGTCAAAACCGACTTCTTCCCCTCGAGGGGAAACTGGCCAACGGTATACCTCAAATTCAGGTTCGCGGATGGAATCTAGGAGCTATTATTCCCACTCTGGAGATGGCTATGCTTCCCCCAAAGATTCCCCAGCACTGCCGGATGCTTCGGTTGATTCCGAAAGTTCGCCCTCTTCCGCCGGCACATTCACCTCTTCGGGTTCTTCTTTCTCGCAGGACCATGATTATGGCACCGAGGTTTCACAAATAGGCCAGGGCCAGACGTCAACCCTAGGTGAGGACGGGGACGAACGTTCCTCTCTAGGTAGCCTCAGCACCTCTTCGCCAACCGTTTCCTCACTTCCCACTGGAGCATTACCCTCGGGGCAGCACCAGCCTCTTTCTCAGGAAGAACCGCTTAGGGAGCCAATCGATCTCCTGAGTGGTTTGTGCTACGAGGTCTTTGCCATCCTCAGCGTCAGCGGGTTGACTCTTATTCTGCTCAAACTTTTTGCTCCGCGGCACCGTCGCCGGTACTATTCCTACCGTAGACGTCGGTATAGCCCAGCCTATGGTAGTCCTTACTGGGAACCGTAATGCACAAAGCTCGCAAAAGGCGGGAAGAACCGAAGCCCGAAACGCCTCTTCGTTCGATTCAACTCCTTTTTGAAACCCTCCGCCAGGGAAAAGAAGGATTGCCCGGCCTGGCCCTCCGAAGAGCCCAAGTCCCAAGCAACTCCTGCGAGGAGTTTGCTTCGTTTTGACTTTCCCGGAAATTTCGGGAAATTTACCCTCCCGCGGCTTTAGAACTTCTGTTCTCTGCATAATCCAACAGATGGCCTGACCAGATTCCCTACACCGGAAAAGAGCGGGTTTTGAACTGGTTCTGAATTAGCAGCAAACGGGAAACTTTAGGCCCCCGATTTTCCCTTTAGCAAGCCGAAACTAAAGTTGCACAGAAAGCTTTGACTGTGTGGACATTTGCACCCATGCATTCTTATGCTTGCGAAAGATAAGGAGAATCCTGGAAGGAACCTAGGATGGAAGTCTCGCGAAACCATCTGAAAGAGGAACAGGTGCGGTAGGGCCTGCCTTGGCCCGCTTTTCCATGTATTTGCCGCCTTATAAGTCCCGTTCGCTTAACTGCCCTCAGCAGCGGAATTTGGCCGGGAAGAGGGAGTTTTGTTTTCTGCGGGACGGCTATGAGGTCCCTGAGGCGGCCGAGCACGTGGAGATTTCCCCTCCGGACCACTACGGCTGCTTTCCCCCGAAGGCTTTGTCGCTTGCGGGGCCTCTGCCTGAAATTGCCCCTCTTCGTAATCTTCATATCGCGACACATAACCGGGCTGGGAAGCCCGAACCCGTTCCTGATGAAAGGCCTCGATCACTTTTCGCTGGATCATTTCCCGACAAGCCGAGTTGATGGGATGGGCGATGTCAGCATACAGCCGTTCACGTCCCTCCGCATCCCGGGGGATAGGCGGTTCCCGCAACCTGGCTCCACACTGATTGCAATAGCAGGCTTTTAGATGGTTTTTCGTGCGACAATGAGGACAGTGGGCTGTCAACCGGCGGCTAGGCATGGCCACAAAGAGGCCATTAGCCCCCTCGATAATTTTTAGATCTCGCACCACGAAACAATTGTCCAGCGTAATGGAGCAAAAAGCCTTAAGTTTTTCCCCTGGCTCCTCCACGAGCTTGATCCGCACCTCGGTGATTTCCATGGCTGCTCTCCTCGACCCAGCACGCAATCCCCCGAGCACTCCGCCCCGCCCAGACCAGACCCACAGCCCGCTGGCGGAGCTTTCCCGCCACCCAGCGAGCGTGGACGGCCGACCGGCACAGCCCAAAATAGGCTGTGCCACTTCCGGTCATCCCATGCCCAAGAAGGTCTAGCCGGCCAAACTCATCCTGAAGTCGTTCTATCCATGAACAGTGATCTGCTGCTACCTCTTGAAAACGATTGAAGAGACGTCGACCCACCTCATCCCACCGCCATCCTCTTATTGCGGACAGAAGAGGCTCGACCGATCGTGGCTGAGGGGGTATCTGAATGTACCGATACATTTGTGCGGTCGCTAATGCCGCAGGAGGCCTCACCACGACAAAATAAAGGGGGAAATAACCAAGCGGGAATACCTTCTCACCCCGGCCCCGGCAAATGGCAAGTCCGTTGGCGAAAAACAAAGGAACATCGCTACCAAGTTCGGCAGCGATCTCGCTCAATTGGTCGGCCGATAGTCCCAATTTCCATCCCAAATTCGCAAGCTGCAACACTGCCGCCGCATCGCTGCTAGCACCTCCGAGGCCGGAACCACTAGGGATACTTTTGACCAGCATAACTTCTGCCCCTTGTTCCACGCCCTTTCGGCGGCGAAGCAGCTCCAACGCCTTATAAGCAAGATTGTTCTCAACAGGAGGAAGATCCCCGGGAGAAAAATCTTCGGGAAAGGCGGTCATCCAGCGACAAGAAAAATGCAACTCCCCGTACGGTGCCGGCCGGAACCACAAAGTATCGTACATCTGGATCGGGCAAACACACGTTAGAACTTCGTGATATCCGTCTGCCCGTTTTTCCAAGACCTCGAAAAAGAGGTTAAGCTTGGCCGGAGCTAACGCAACGTACGTGTATGTTGACCGGTGGACATCCATAACGCAGCATCTACGTAAAAGTAATTCACCGGTCGCAACTATTTAAACGGCAGAAAGCTTAAACGATTGCTGCTGGAAGGCACGGTTGCAAAAACCGATTCTAAACCTGCGACGAATTCGCTGTCAACAATCTAGTTGGCAGAAGTTAATCCCGGCTTCCAAGGTAGCCAACATGCTATCACGCGACCAATTGGCAAGTTCTACCCTCAGCACTTTTCCCGGCCTGAAGCTTGATGCGGGGGCTAAGCCGGTGAATTGGCTTCCCAATGGCTTAAGCCAGACGTTCAAGGAACCTGAACCGGTCCCGGCTATCGAGAGAACTTTTCCACGCAGGTCCGGGCAACCGCCGAAAGTTCAAAGCCGCTTCGCTCAACCCCACAGAGGCTCGGGTACGTACCGCCACTGGCGGGAAACCCATACCGCCTCGCTTTGGATAGGTTGTTTGCAAAAGGGACTTTTCCCCAGATGTCCTGCCTGGATCCCCAGCCCAGTTACCTGGCACCCATGCCGGACCTAAATCTGGCCGGAAACCAGGCTAGTTTCGTGACTCGCCAGTTTGCGAAAAACCGGTAGGGCTTCCAACTTGACTGCAGCTGTCGCGAGGCTAACGGCCACCCACGGCTGGACCGGGTGTCTTTTGAAAGCTATAGTTCCTGGGAATTGCTTGGCCCGTAGCCAGGCCATTACCGGCTTGGAAGGAACTTGCCAAGGCAAAGAAGAGGTACCGAAAGTTTGACCGTCAAAATTTTTAGGCCCATTTGTTTGCTCGGGTAACCAACTCCACCAAAAAGGATGGGCATTCCTGGGTTGAACATTTTTAAAAAGAGATCAGCACCAGAAACTCGAATGAAAATTGGGACTCTGTTGCTTTTCCTGCGAAACCAGAATCCGCAAAAGATTCGGGGGTGATGGGTATAGGCCTTAGCCATGGGAAATCGGGCTCGACCGGCAAAAGGTAATTCCAGTACTTTCCATGAGGGATCTACAAACTTTGACCCAAATCAAAGATTCTCGTGAAGATGCCCTTCAGCCCGGCGGTTTGGATTCTCGACCAGCTCGCGGCCGAAGCCTTCTCCGGAGGCTTTACGATTGGGTTCTGAGTTGGGCAGATACCCCTTACGGTACTCCCGCCTTATTCGGGATCGCTTTCGCAGAAAGTTCCTTTTTCCCCATTCCGCCGGACGTGCTTCAGATTGCCCTGTCGGTATCGAAGCCTCGGCGGTCTTTCTACTATGCGGCCGTAAGTGGTGTTGGTTCGGTGCTAGGGGCACTGTTCGGGTGGTTTGTGGGATTTGCCCTGTGGTGGGCGTTGGCCGACTTTTTTTACCGCTATGTGCCTGGCTGTACCCCGGAGAATATTGCCCGAGTCGGCGAGCTTTACCGCGACAATGCTTTTATCGCCATTCTTGGAGCAGCATTTAGCCCCATCCCTTACAAGGTCTTCACAATTGCCGCCGGAGTTTTCCATGAGTACGTGTCTTTGCAGGTGCTCATCGTGGCCTCCATCCTAGGACGGTTTGGCCGATTTATGAGTGTGGCTGCGTGCATCTACTTTCTGGGGCCGGGAATTCGCTCCGTTTTGGAACGGTATTTCGACACCGTAATGTGGCTGCTTCTCATCCTCCTTGTCGCAGGGTTTGTTGCTTTGAAATGGTTGCTGTAGCATTTTCTCGTCGGGTTGCCCGTGGAATGTTTTCTGATGATTCGTTCAGATATCCACCAAGAGAAAAAGGGAGTTAGTTCGAGGGGTGGGACTTGAAAGTAGATGACTTGGGGGCGGTCCCTTCGTTTGGCCTAAAGTGCTCCTCTAACCAGCACTTTTCTGTAACCTTCTTGCTTTTCCGACGTTAGGATGTCCGGCAAAAATCCGGGCAATTGCTTCATGCCCGGCCTTAGCCGCCCACATTACCCCTGCCTGACCGCATGCACGGTAGGCCTCCCTTACTGCGGTTACCAACCCGTCGGACAAAGGCTTGTAAGAAGCTGCTTCCCAGCTCGACTAAGGGCCGGCAAAATGTTAACACGTCTCAGGACTTTTGATAAGTTTCGACACGGAGGGGTTCGCCGACGTCAAAAAACAAGCCCAACCGCAATCCTCCGCATCCCCACAACCAATTGAACAAGTCTTACCACAAACCGCTGGAAGAGACGGGCTTTGCGTGTTTCAGGTGAAAGGTTGATGGATATGTCTTCGCTCTATTATGCCGCCTGCTGTCAAACCGCATTTCCATGCCCGAGCGATCGTGAAGAAATTGCCGACCGCACCCGAAGAATGTGCACCATTGTTGAACAACTGGTTGCCGCTTACGAACCCTTTTTTGACGTTCGGCTTTTTGCTTTTCCCGAATTTGCTCACGCTGCTCCCATTTATCCGGACCTTGCCACCCTTCGGAGCCGGTTGGCCTTGCCCGTTCCGAACGAATTTACCGATGAATATGCAAAGCTGGCGAAAAAACTTGGCTGTTACATCCAGACAGGCAGTTTTATTGAATGGGACCCGGCGTTTCCGGACGTGCTCTTTAACACCACGTGTCTCATCGGCCCACCGGGGGTTCTCAGCAAGTATCGGAAGGTGAATCCCTGGATTCCTTGGGAACTGATGGCAAGTCCGCACGACATTAAGGACTATCCCGAATGTATGTTCCCGGTGGTGGACACCGAACTGGGCCGAATCGGTGTTGCCACGTGTTACGACTGGTTATTCCCGGAAGTGATCCGCGAAATTGCATTTGCCGGGGCCGAGGTGATCATCCGCATTTCTGCCTACATGGATCCTTGGGGTGTTGCCTCGCCGATGGAGTGGTGGACGATAATCAACCGGGCTCGGGCCATCGAAAACATGGTATACGTGATGGCCGTCAACCAGGGAGCAGACCGACAGTGTTATCCTCCATTCAGTTGGCCGGGGGGTAGCATGATTGTCGACTTTGACGGCCGGATTCTGGCCCAAGCAGATCCGGGCCCCGGGGAAAAGATCGTGGTGGCCCCCATTGCGGTCGACACCCTTCGTGCGGAGCGATCTCGGCGGGTGGGGCATCATATGCTGGCCCATCTGCGGAGCGAAGCCTATACGTATCTAAACCGCTCGTACCTTCGCCCGGGTTGGCAGGAAGGTCCGTCCAATCAGAGTAGCTGGACTGTCGAGAATCTCACCCGCCGGATCCACGAGGCCAAAAGCCACCCTAAAAACCAGCTAGGTTTCCAGGAAACCCACCTCCATTCTCCCCCCTAGCCGGCTATACCATCCGGTACTACAGCGGTGGATAACAGGTTCCTAAAGCCGTCGAGGAAGGCCAACAGATGACAGCGACTCCGCGGTCTTGGTTTAATCGATACCGCCAGAGTTACATCGATATCTCCAATACCGAGGGATTTTGAGCACCACATAACTTGGCAGGTTAGGTGATTCGTCTGTGCTCTAGAAGGTTAGGGAAGATGGCGGACCTGGGATGACTTGGTCCCGCGGGGAAGGTACAGTTTAACGGATGGGAGTGGTGGAAGGATAGGGAAGCAATCAGCCGAGGTTGAAGCCGGTTCCCGGCAAACCATGGCTCGGAAGAGAAGCGGACGGACCGTTTTTTAGAAGTTAAGGGATCGGTCGGAATTTCGGGATGTCCGGAGAGGTGAGCGAGGCGATTCCCCAGATGTGCCATAGCGAGAAACCCTATTGTCGAGAAACAGAGCCCCATGAAAGGGGGGAATGGTTCGGTTGGCCACACGGGCCCCAAATATCCGGTGGGTTAATCTTCCAGAGGCTTCACCTTCTGAAGATCCTCGTGGTCTTTCTTTGTTACTCAGTAGCGGTTGGGGGCCTGGCAGGACGGTGCTTCGCTCAGTTTATCGAAAAAGCCGAAGGCCGAGGACCTCAGCTCGGCGAAACCCACGTTCAACGGTGGGTGGCAGGGGTTATTGTGCGGGCGGCGGGCGGGGCCTGCACGGGGATCAAAGCTTATATCCCGATCCCTACAGATTGGCCTGAGCAAGAGGTGACCACGCTTGAGGAAGACTTTTCGCCGGGGGTAAGGGTTTCCTATAGGACAGTGGAGGGCACTGTCCGACAGATGGTGGTGGAAATCCCCTTCCTTGCTCCAGGGGAGGAGGCCAAAGCTCTGATCACTACGGAGACACGTCGCCGGGTGATACTTCCTCCGCCGGATCCTTCCATCTTCGTGCTGCCAGACCGACGGAAACTCCCACGTGACGTCCTTCCGTACCTGGCAGTTAGCCCAGGAATAGAGGCCACCAATAGCAAAATCCAGACTTTAGCAAAGCAGCTGCTTGCAAGCGAGGGAACCGCTTGGCAAAAAGTTGAACGCATTTACGACTGGGTACGAGAAAACGTGAAATATCAGGAGGGACCCTTTAAAGGGGCTTTGGCTGCCCTGACCGATGGCGTCGGGGATTGTGAAGAGATGACGGCTCTTTTCATTGCCCTGTGCCGGGCTGGTGGGATCCCCGCTCGCACAGTGTGGATCCCGGGGCATGCCTATGCCGAGTTTTATCTTGCAGACCCGGAAGGCAAGGGTTATTGGTTCCCCTGTCAACTAGCAGGCACCCGAGCGTTCGGGGAGATGAACGAAGCCCGGCCTATCCTTCAGAAAGGGGATAACTTTCGCTCGTCCCTTAATCCCCGCGACCGAAAGCGATATTTGGCAGAGGAACTCATAGGAACCGGCGGACGGCCGCAGGTGGAATTTGTCCGTCGGCTATTGGCCCGCTAATCGGAACTTTGGTCGGTCCCGCAGGGGTCTCGAGGGAAAGGGATCATTTGGTGTTACTGCCATCGGTACCCTTAACCCCCGGCTGGGACCCTCGAAAAACCAGGGCTTAGCTGAGTCTTTTTGAAGACCCGGGCCGTAGCTTGAGTCTTAAAGCCATTTGCCGCAATCGGGGTGTGTTCCCCAGTACACTTCCCAGTCCTAAACCGACCCCGACGGACTTTTTACTGCTCCTGATCATGCCCGGGGCTTCATGTAGCCAACAGCTCTTCCCGAATTTTTTCCGGGATGCTTGCCGCGAAGATGTGGGGAATACCAAACCGGTTCGAATTGAAGACCACCCACCGCAAATCGGTGGAGATGTAAGGGTGAGGATGGGTTGCCTGATCCCGGGTGGGAGAGGTTTGGGAGGCACAAAGTTCCACCGTTCGGCCGGTAGCGGTTGAGCCGATCACAACTTTAAAGGGAGTTTGCCAATCATCGGCAGAAAAAAGCCGGCCACATCGGGTGGCTCCCACATGGTTGAATCGATACCCCCGAGCTACCACGCGGTAATCCTCCCCCGGCCGAATCCCTAAAAGATTTCCTTTCTCCGGAGCAAACTCCCCGCTGGCCGACACACTTAGCAAAATCTCTCCCGTGGTACCGATCCATGCCTCATGGCCGGTACAGGGTGTGGTGTAGGGAGTTCCGACCCGAAGCGGAACCCTGCTGCCCTGGGGTATTTCCAGCAAATACAGCGTGGCCCCCTCGGGCCCCACCAATTGCTCCAGTTTGCCATCGGGCGAGTATTTCCCCCCACGATTGTGCTGGATCATGAGGTATTTCCCTTGCCCGGGCTCAAACTGCGGATGAGGATTCAAAATGTAAGGATCTCTGTCGATGATCTTTTGCTCACCTGTGATCAAATCGATAAAAAGGATCTCGAAAGTCTGGAACGTCGGATCGGTCCGAGTCCCACAGGCATAGTAACGGTGATCGGAGGTCACCGTTCCCAGACTTGTAAGGGGAGTTTCCTCCGGAACATTGCACACGTGCTCTTTTTTCCCGGAACTTAAATCGGCCCGCCACAACTCCTGCGGAGCTTCCCCTCGGCGAATATAGTAGAAATGTCCATCTGGGGTGATGGCACACCCGCTAATTGTCCTGGCTTCATCCAGTTTCTCTTGCTGCCACGTGCCGAATTCCACCACCACAAATTCAATCCGATTGCCACCCTGCACGGTTCGATTCCGTCGCCAGTATACGAAGCGTTTGCCGTCGGCCGAGGTATAAGGCACCTCACAATAAATGTTCGACTGCGGCATCTCCTCCGTAGTGACTTGCCAAACCTCTACCCCGGAAGGAAGGGACTCTATTAACTTCCCCCCAGTTGTTGCCTTCCAGGTGGCGTAGGCGTTTGCGTAAAGGCTGCGAGAACCTGGCCCCCCGAAAAGAGTAGCCATAAACCCCGTCAACCCCTGGCATATAGCCCGGCGGCTCAATTTCAGCCAGGAATCCGGTTCTGCGGGTCGTGAAGCTTCATGTTCCCCTTTCCGAGAGAGGCGAAGACGCGTTCGTCCAATGTGAAGTTGCGACATAGTTCCAATTTCCTCCAAGGGTTATAGGAAACGTCCTCGACAAACCACCCACAAAGCATTTGTAGTCTCAGACACCATCCCAAAAAGGGTGCCTCTTCCTACCCGCCCTCTGAGTGACTCTTGCGAAAAAGGTACTGCGGCGAAAACCACTTCTCAAATGGCATTCAGCCGGTTTTCACACCGATTGGGCTGGAAATCAGCTCCGAAGAAAACCCGATCCCCCAGTTTTTCCGTGGGGTTGCCCTGCTTTGGTAAAGTGCACGTCGCGAGAAACTCCCCCGAACTCCGCTGAAAAGGGTTGAGGTAGCACAAGGAACGGCAAAGCCGGGGATGTAATCCCGGCACACTTGAATGCCGGCAAGCAATGGGAGGCATATAGCCAGCGGTCAGGGCCGCCGTGGAGTGGTCTTCCCAATTCTCAGGGCAGGCCACAACCCCGTAAGAGTGCCACAGGAAAAGAAGGCCTTTCCGAGGGAAAGCAAACCGTCCCACCGAAAAAAGTCAGCGGGGTACCTGCAAAGAGACGTCGGGAAACGCGGCACTTTTGTCCCAGCCTTACTTACCGGCCGAGGAGCTTCGAGGGTGGGAATAGGGAAAATGAGGGCAAAAAAAGAGCCCTCCATAGGCGGGGCAGGGACCTACGGAGGGCGAAAAGCTGAGGAACGTTCCTCCGTCTTAATAATATAGCAGATTTCAAACCCTTGTCAACACCTCCGACCGCTATATCTCGGAGAAATTTTCGCTACCGGCTTTTCGGCCTCCAGGTCCCCTCTGGGGCCGGAGTCCCAACCGCCTGCCCCGGAGACTCCGACAAAGTTCCCCGCAGAGCTACTGAATCCCGTCGCCAATCGATTTAAATGTCTGCCTCCCAAGAACCTTCTAACCGGGTTCGCTATGGGTTTCTCTTGCTGGTCCCGCAGACTTCCCCGAACTTCCGCTCCCCACAACCCGGGCGGGGGATCCAGCCCCTCAGAGGCTCGTCGTCAGGGCCCGCCAAACCCTAACTTGCCCTTCAATTCAGGGGACCTCCTAGTTACTGATAGAGGCAACACAATATGTTTGGTAAATTTATGACCGCAAGCACTACATGGCATAGAAAATCACTCCCGCTCTGAACCAACTAAAAATTCCAGCTCGGGAGCTCGGGCAGTTCGTGCAGGCTTTGAAAAGTCATCGATGAAACAACTTCCTTAGATTTCCCCAGGGGCAACTCGGGAAGTTTTCCGGAGCTAGGGATAAGTCCGTGAATACCGCCTGCCCGAAGACTGGCGAAGATTGAAGACAGTCCACCGCGGGTGAGCCCCCGGCGATCTCGCCCGGCTTCAAAGCCGCAGATGTCCGGCCCAGACCGCCCCGATAATTCACTACCTCCATGATTGTGGTAGGTTATAAACTTGCCGGGGCTTTGGAGGCAAATGATTCATTACGTTTGAGATGGTGCCGGCAAGCTCGAGTGCGGCATAGCCACAACCCCAGGACAGTTTCGCTTTGTCGGCGAAAAATTTCCCCCGTGTGATAGCCTGGGAGACTCGGAATCGGAAACTTCACCCGTTACCCACCTAGACCGCGAAGGCCCCCCAGCCGCGGTGTTGCCACCCGTTGAATGGATGCTACACGGGACTCAAGACTTCCCCTCCGCTGAGACCTCCACCCAAGCCCAAGAGTGAGGACTTTAAAGGCCTTTTCGCCTAAGCCCTCGGAAAGGCAATCGCCGAATAGTTGGCCTGAGCATAGCACTAAGGATGGAGTGCTGCGGCCCAGTCCCATTCCCTAGGAACCGCGTTCATGAGGTAATAGGCCCGCGGAAAAGCTGCTGCTAATCGCTCTCGCCAGCGGAGGAGAGGGATCTCCCAATCGAATCCCAAACCTATTTGTCTGCCCCAAAGTAAATCGGACAAACTCATTTCCCGTTTGTAGCGGATGACACACACTTTTGCCGGATCCAGACCGGCCAATTCGATGGCCCGCTGCACTGCATCCTCCAGAAAGCCGATCCGATCCACCAACCCGAGTTCCTTTGCTTCTTGGGCAGTGAAAATTTGTCCTGTTGCAACCTTGTCTAGTTCCTCGGGGTTTTCTGCAAATTTTGGCCGACCACTTTTGATCACTTCTTTAAACCGGGCCAACGACCTGTCGACCAAACTTTGAAATAGTTGTCGTTCCTCTTCCGTCATCTTCCTGAAAATACTACCCATATCTTTGAGCGGTGAGCTGGTGATCGAGCCGGCCTCCACCCCCAACCGATTCAGTAATTCCTGCACATTCATGTGGAAGACCAGCACGCCGATCGAACCGGTCCAAGTGGTGGGCTCTGCGAAGATGGAGTCAGCCTGACTGCCCACTGCCATAGCGACATAGTAGCCACCACTTGCCGCCACACTTCCCATACTGACCACAAGGGGCTTTTTTTCCCGCAACTTTGTCAGGTGGTGGTAAAGGTAATCGGAGTCGGTAATAGTCCCTCCCGGCGAGTTGATGCGAAGGACTACCGCCTTAACCCGCTCATCCTGTAAGGCCTGGTCAATTTGCCGCTTTACAAAACCCTGCTCCTCATCGACGATCATTCCACTTAGCGAAATAATTGCCACCCGATCCCACGCCCGTTTCTCATGAGAAAAATAGACCTCGCGGAGTCGAGGCGGCATTTCCATCCTGGGCCGGAAGAGCCAATACAACTGCCACACCGCCACCATCCCGACCACCACACCAAGCCCCACAAGCAGGCAGCAACGAAATCCACCTTTCAAGTTAGGTCGCATTGGCTGGGGAAAAGAGTCCGGACCAGCCGGTGAAACCGGAAAGTTGGCTAAAGGTGGATAGTTTTCACTCATTCCCCATTCTCCTTGAAACCTACGGCATATGTTGGGACCTCTAAATTAGCCCCTGACACTCCCTTCCACTCAGGAGTTTTTATGAGATGGCGATTGTTTCTTCCAAATAACAAGAGCGATAGATCGCACTTCCAACAACAAGATCGACAAATCACAGGCCCTCCTTTGGGCTATCAAACCCTGTTAACAACCCGGGAAAAGCTCTCCGGGGAAGAGGAAAAGGCCTGCATCAACGGGCGGTTTCCGCCCTACCTCTTGTGCCAGTTCAAATCCCGAGCTTGGACTTCCCGAAAACTTCTCTCGGAAGTCCCGAAGGTGAAAGGCCAACACCAAGCATCTCAGGCCGAAACAAGCCTATTTCCGGGGGAAAAACGGGAACAATTGCCGAATTTCTTCCTCGGTGGGTTGCCGGCCATATTCGCAAATTTCGAAGGCCTCTGCATATCGCACCTTCGAACCGATCTCCTCCCCATAGAGGGCGATCAACCTATCCCGGAAGCGATCGGCAGTGCGTGCAAAGCGGGCACGGAAATTTTCCCGCACCTCCCGCCGTCTAGCCTCCCGCTCGGCTTCGGTTTTGGGAGCCCGCTCGGCAGATCCAAGGGCTCCCCCTTCTACAAATTGCGACTCCATCCCCACCAACGCGTCCAGTTTTTGTTCGATTACCTCGTCAATCGCGACCACAATATCCGCCCGGAACGGAGTCGGCCGTTGGAAATTGTCCTCCATGAACAAGAATACCGGATTACGCCTCAGGGGAGGAACATCCGGGCACCAGAATGGTACGGTGACCATGAAAGCGGTGTCCTGCATGAGTACACCCACGTATCTATGATCGGGGTGATAATCGTTGGGCCGATGGCCGATGACAATGTCGGCCCCCCATTCGCGAATTAAACGAGTCATCAACCGCCGGTTTTCTAAGGTGGGCATGAGCTCCCCGTCATGAATGTCCATCACCTCAGTAGTGATGCCCAAGATTTTCGCCGCCTGAAGAGCCTCCGTCCTCCTGCGAATTGCCAACGGCCCTCCGGCCATGGACCAATGCCCAATGTCCCCATTTGTCATGGAGACAAATTTGACCTGGTGGCCCATTTTGGCCCAAAGAGCAGCCGTTCCCCCTACCTTGATTTCGCAATCGTCGGGATGGGCACCGAAAGCAATGACCCGGATTGGTTTTCCGGTGCCAGAGGCTTGAGCATTTGCCCGGGTTTCAAGGGCAACTCCCACAAGACCAATTGCAATAGTTCCGATCAGCAACCAGTACATCCCTCGCATGATTCACCTCCTTTTCGACCGGATTTCAGACGTCCCCGCCCAATCGTAACATTTCCCCCCAAATCTCGCCAAAACGTGCGGGTTGTTAATGGCCCTTCAAGCAATCAACTCCCACTGCCAACCTCTCCGCAACGTGTTCGCCAATGGCCCGACTGAGCTTTTCTAGTTGAGATTTACATTCCGCCGGCTGCTCCAGCTGGCGTTCCCAAACCCTCGGCCGATCTCCACCGGCCAAAGAAGAGGGAAGCTTTAGACCTCCCGCTTATTCCGCCATAGTCCAACCAAGGGGGTACCGATAGTATGATTTAGCCACAAGGCTGGTGCAATCGGTCTGGCGGTAAAAACCTCACCCTCCAGCCGGGGGAAATCCGTGGGTGCAGAAATGGGCTTGTTAGGTCTTCCCCGCTTCCTGTGTGGCAACCTGCCGCCAGGGGTTTTTTGGGATTCTTCTTGGATACCCACGCGAGTGTCGGACTTGCCAGCACCTCGGTACCCGGAAGGCACGTTGTAAAAAGGAACCTTGGTTTCAAGCGAACTGAAGGGGATTTTATTTCAAGAGAGATTTCAACGGGAGACAGCGTCGGCCCAGGCATGCTGCTTCTACGAGTCAACGAATTGCGAAAACAGTTTGGACCAGAACCCTTGCTTGACGGCATAACCTTCGAAGTTTACGCCGGCGATCGCATTGGGTTGGTGGGTCCAAATGGTTGTGGGAAGACAACCCTCCTGCGAATCCTCGCCGGGGTGGAAACAGCAGATTCCGGCGTTGTGGAGACGAAAGCCGGGCTTCGGATCGGGTGGTTAGGCCAGGACAGTATCGTGCAATCTCCCCGGACTGTGTGGGAAGAGGCCCGGCAAGCCTTAGAACCGATCTTTCGTCTGCAGGATGAATTGATGCAGGTGGCGGATCTGCTGGCCCACGCCAAAGATCCGGGAGAAATCCGGCGGCTTCAGGATCGCTTGGAACACCTCCAGTTTCAACTGCATCAACAGAAGGCTTACCAGGTGGACCACCGGATCGCAGCAGTGCTTGAAGGGGTGGGGTTTCGCCGATCGCAATTCTCCCAACCGGTCTCCTCTTTAAGCGGGGGTGAACAGAGTCGGTTGGCTTTGGCTAAGATCCTCCTGGCCGAGCCGGACCTCATGCTTCTCGACGAACCTTCGAACCATCTGGATATCGATGGAACCTTATGGCTGGAACAGTTTTTGTCGGAAACCAAAGCAGCACTCATTTTGGTTAGCCATGACCGCTACTTTCTCGATCGGGTGACCAATCGGATTTTCGAACTCTTCCAGGGCACGATCGAGGCCTACCGAGGAAATTTCTCCGCTTATCGGCGGCAGAAAGAAGAACGGCTATTGGTTCAGCGACGGACCTATGAGAAACAGCAGCAGGAAATCGCTCGGATGGAGGAGTTCATCCGGCGGAACTTTTATGGGCAGAAACATGCTCAGGCTGAGGACCGCCGCAAAAAGCTGGAGCGGATCGAAAGAGTAGCACCTCCTCGAGAAATTTCCGGTCCACCGATGGGTTTTCCCGTGCCGGCCCGAAGCGGGGATGTGGTTCTTCGCGTTGAAGGGATCAGCAAAAGGTTTGACCGGCCGCTATTTGAAAACTTGAGTTTCGATATCTACCGGGGCCAGCGTTGGGGAATCATCGGGCCGAACGGTTCTGGCAAGACCACGCTCCTTCGCTGCCTGCTAGGGGTGATTCCGCCGGATAGTGGCCGAGTCGTGCGGGGGCACGGAGTCAAGGTGGCTTATTTCGACCAGCACTTGACGGAATTGGATCCCGCCGTGCGGGCAGTGGATGCGATTTTGCCTCCAGACCAGTTAATTGAAGAGCCTGCTCGGCGGGACCTGCTTGCCCGCTTCGGAATCACCGGAGACCTAGCCCTCCAAAAAGTCGGCCAATTAAGTGGGGGCCAACGTTGTCGAACTGCCCTTGCCCGGCTGGCAGCCTTGAAAGCGAACCTCCTGGTTCTCGACGAGCCTACGAATCATCTGGATATTTGGGCCCGAGAAGCCCTCGCCAAGGCCTTGAAGGAGTTTGAAGGAACCCTCATCTTCGTCAGTCACGATCGACACTTCATCGATCAGTTGGCAGACCACCTCATCATTCTTCAGCCCCCGGGGGGAGCTCGGGTCATCCCCGGCAATTTTTCCACGTGGCAATATATCCAGAATCAAGAAAGGTTGGCCCAGGAGACTGCGGCAAAAGCCGAACTCTGTCAGGCGGGAACAGAGTCTTCCCCCGACACCGCTGCACCACAGGGCTCTCCCCTGGCTTCAGTAAATAACCGCAGGCCCGCAAAAGTGAAGCGTAAGCGGCAATTCCCGTACCGCAAGACCGAGGACATCGAGCGAGAAATCCTCGAACGGGAGGCTCGACAGGCCGAGCTTTATCAGCTCCTCACAGACCCCCGAATTCTTCGCGATGGCCAGAAGGTGAAGGAAATCAAAGCCGAGCTTGCCGAACTGGAGGAAATCCTAAAACAGCTTTATGCTCACTGGGAGGAAGCTGTAGAACTTAACGGGTAACGATCGAAGGCGAAAATGTCCCCAGCCGACTTTAGCTACACTCCGTCGTGGCAGCTTATGTTTTTCCTATCTCCGGAGTAGGGAACACCAGTGGGAAGCCATGGCGGGAGAAAGGGAGCATTCAACGTTTGAGCGAGGTCTTTGCTTGCCGCAAAGAAGATCTCGTCGCGAATGATAAGCCATTCCCGGGGGTTGTGAACGGGGTATCCTTTGGGAAACTTTTCCCCAACTGATAGAGGTTTTTAGCGGGGTCATGATCCCCACACTTCGTGGAAAGCGGGATTCCGCAGAAAGAAACACACAATAACTCCTAAGATTACAAAGATTCGAATGCATCCTCCTTTTGGGACCATAGTTCGGTTCAGGTCCGCGGGAAATAAACTGTCTTGGCCCAGTTGACGGGGATTGAGTCCACCTGTTGGATGGGCGAGCCTGGTTTGGTACTTGCCGGGTATTGGACCACCAGGATGGGAGGGGCAGTCTGTGGTGCTCCCGAATAAGGTCTTCCGCCGGCAGAAACAGGTACTTCCGATAAGGGGCATATAGCGGTTTGAGCCCGATTGAGGGGAGCGGGCCGCCATAGTCCGGTGGTTGAGTGGCAGTCCGTATTTTTGGCCTAGCTGGGGGGAAGAATTCTTCGGGATATCCGCCACGGATGGTCGGGGTCGGCGGCTCTCCGCGAACAGTAACCGTCACCCATAGGTCGGTGGAACGGGCTGAGGATTGGGCCCATGATTCAATTCCGTCGCCCGAGGCAGTGGAACCCCTTTATTTCAGAGGCGGTTTCGAGGTTCCCGAAGTATGCTTTATGGGAAGGCCTCCCCACAAAAAGCCGACTACTCGCGAATTTGGATCGGGTGGCTTATTCGCCAGCGAGTTTGCCCAGTCCTCCAGCACCTCCGGAACGTTCCTAATGAGCAGTTGCTCCGGTCAAGGTTTAGGCCAGCCCTCGCCGGATTTGTCACGGCCTGCCTCCAAAGTGCCAATCTGTTTGCCAGATGGGGTATTCGTCATTGGACTGTTGGGGGGGATTGGTTCTGGGAAATCCACCGTGGCTGCCGAGTTAGGAAAGTTGGGAGCGGGGATATTAGACGCGGACTTGGCGGCCCGAAAAGCGTTGGAAGACCCGGCAATTCGGCAGGAAATCGAACAAAAATGGGGCGACCGCGTAAAAAACCAGGTGGGCCGTTTGGACCGGCGAAAGTTGGCCCAAATTGTCTTTGCACCGGATCCGGCGGCCGCCAAAGACAGAAAGTTTCTTGAGGAACTCGTGCATCCCAAAGTGGCCCAAATTCTGGAAGCATGGGCCAAGGAGCTAGTAAGCTCCGGGAAAAAGGTGCTCGTACTGGATGTACCGCTTTTAGCGGAAGTAGGGTGGCATGAAAATTGCCATCTACTGATCTTTATCGATACCCCCCAGCCGCAGCGGTGGTCCCGACTTAGGGAACGAGGTTGGTCTTGGGCGGAGTTCCTCCAGCGAGAAGCGGCCCAACTTTCCCTCGAAAAGAAGCGGGCTTTGGCCCATGCTGTCCTTGTCAATACTGGCTCCAAGGAGGACCTGCCCCGGGAGGTCCGGGGCATCTGGCAAAGATGGGTTGAACCTTGGCTCCGCTTTCACTAATGTGAAATGGTTGGTATAATTGGATTGAGGCTGCCGAGCTGGTCCGAATTTCCGACCCGGATCCGATTGTCCGCACTAATTTCCCGTCCGGTTTCGATCATCCTGCCTGAAGCGTGCAGGCTTATTTCAAGTTGGCACCGCCTTGTGGCCAGATTCAGAGAGCTTCAAGTGATGAGGAGGTGAGAATTCCAACTCGGACAAACTACATCCTGTGTTTCAAATTGATCCCACCGCTGGCGTCATCTGCACGCCGGCTTTCGTCAGGCCTGTCTAGCTGAAGAGTTAAAGAAAGGAGTAGCAAAACCATGGCAGAGACCAAAGAACAACGCACCTCTCGTTCCCGACGGTCCTCTCGTCAAGATAATCAGGAGACCGTCCGGCCATTAGATCCGGCTACTTTGGCTGCCCAGCTCGAGAACGAAGAGCCCATGACGATCGCTGAAGAGCTGGTGGAGAAAGGTGGGGCGATTGATGAGGAAATCGATCCGGAGCTGGAGCGGCTCAAAGCTGCCGGCGACGAATACATCACGACTCTTCAGAAGATGTCCATGGCCGAGCTGATCGAAGAGGCCCGCAAGCAAAACCTGACGGACATTGCGGGCATGAACCGGCAAGATCTGATCTTCCGGATCATGACCCAGAAACTCAAAATGACGGGTCTCATGTATGGCCAAGGGACACTGGAAGTTTTGCCGGATGGGTTCGGTTTCCTCCGGAGTGCCGAGGCCCACTATCTGGCGGGTCCAGACGACATCTATGTCTCTCCAAGCCAAATCCGACGGTTTGGTCTGCGAACGGGGATGACCGTTGCAGGTCAGATCCGTCCGCCGAAGGAGAATGAACGATATTTCGCTCTCCTTCGGGTGCTGTCGGTCAATGGCGAGGATCCGGCGAAAGCTTCCGAGAAGATCCCATTTGATGAATTGACCCCCATGCACCCGGAGCGACGAATTGTTCTGGAGACCACCGCGGACGAAATTAGCATGCGGGTGGTGGACCTGATTGCTCCGATCGGTTTCGGGCAGCGAGGTCTGATTGTCAGCCCACCGCGAGCCGGCAAGACAATCTTGCTTCAGAAAATGGCCAAGGCCGTCTTACGGAACTATCCTGATGTCTATGTGTTCATGCTGCTTGTGGACGAGCGGCCCGAAGAAGTTACCGATATGGAGCGACAGGTCAAAGGGCCCAATTGCGAAGTGATTAGCTCCACTTTCGACGAACCAGCCTCTCGCCATATCCAGGTTTCGGAAATGGTCCTGGAAAAGGCGAAGCGGATGGTCGAGTACGGCAAGGATGTGATCATCTTCTTGGACTCGATCACCCGATTAGCCCGAGCTTGGAACGCGGAGTGCCCGCATTCCGGTAAAATCCTCACGGGTGGTGTGGATGCCAACGCTCTGCAGCGGCCCAAGCGATTCTTCGGAGCTGCCCGGCAGACGGCGGAAGGGGGATCGCTGACCATCATTGGCACGGCCCTCATCGATACGGGGAGCCGGATGGACGAAGTGATCTTCGAAGAATTTAAGGGTACCGGGAATATGGAAATTTGGCTGGACCGCCGATTGGTGGACAAACGAATCTGGCCAGCCATCGACATCAACCGCAGCGGGACTCGGCGAGAAGAGATGCTTATGGATCCGGAAGAATATCGCCGAGTTTGTGTGTTACGTCGGGTGCTCAACGATATGAATCCGCCGGATGCAATGGAATTACTGGTAAGCCGGCTTGCTAAAACAAAGAGCAATGCCGAATTCCTAATGAGCCTGAATATGAAATAGCCGAGGCGAGGCCCCGTTCCTGCCGAAAAACGGATCGGAGCGTTCTGGGTATTTCTTGAGACAAGCTTCCCCAAAGGATTATTTCGCGGGGAAGCTTCGGTCTTTTTAGAGGACTGCCATGGTACGAGTCTTCCAAGCGAGCGAAAAGGCCCAGCAGGAAGCGATCACTTCCGGGCGGTGGGCGATCGTGGTCTCCCGTTACAATCCCAAAGTCACCCATGGGCTACTTCAAGGGGCCATGGAGACACTGCGAGCCCGAGGGGTGGCGGAGTCGGACATCGACGTATTTTGGGTACCTGGGTCTTTCGAGATTCCGACCATTGCCGGGCATTTGGCCCGAAGCGGGCAATATGTGGCCGTCTTGTGCCTCGGGGCCGTGATCAAGGGGGAGACCACCCACGACCAGCACATCAATCGAGCCGTGAGTTTATCATTGGCCCGGTTGGGCACGGAAACCGGAGTGCCTGTACTTTTCGGGGTTCTCACGTGTAACACCTTGGAGCAAGCTTTAGCCCGAAGTGCTCCGGTCGCAGGAACCCGGGGAAAGGATTCCGAAGGAAGTCGCATCGGCAACAAGGGGGTGGAGTGTGCCGAGGCGGCACTGGAAATGGTCGCCCTCCTTCGGGAGATGAAAGAGGCAGGGGTAGCCTCCTACCCTGGAAGTGCGTCATCGTCCCCTGCTATCCAAAGGGGTAGTGCCCAGCAATCTGGCGGGCACCAGGATAAAGCCCGGAATGAGGTTGAAGGGGGAAATGGCGGCTCCGGCCAGCATCCCGATCTTTCCGAGGACTGCACCGCCCCGCAGGCGAACCGGCCCGGAACTGCTCGCGAAGACCTCAAGGGCTACCCGCTAGGGAGTCCTTCCGCCGGGGCGGGAGGGGAGGATTATCCCCCTAACCCCGCAAGTGTGGACGAGGATCTTGAGCCGCCGAAAGCCACGTCCCTCCGAGCACGTGCTCGGGAGGCTGCTTTTCAAATCTTGTTCCACTGGGACATTAATCCCCAATTTCCTCTGGGAGAAGTAGACCGTTTTCTTCGGGAAACGCTCCGCAGCCCGGCAGCGGTGGATTTCGCCCAGGAACTTATCCGCGGTGTCACCGAGATGCGGGATCGCTTGGATGAAGAAATTCAGTCAGTGGCGGAACATTGGGCGATTTCGCGAATGTCGGTCACCGACCGCAACATTCTCCGCATAGGTGCGTATGAGCTGATGTACACAGATACTCCGAGTGAGGTGATTATCGACCAAGCCGTCGAACTGGCCAAACGGTTTGGCACCTCCCAATCTGGGGCATTTGTCAATGGGATTCTCGATCAACTGATGCGGAAAATCCGCGGGCCGGACCTCGGTATAAGAGGAGCATCTGAGTCAAAGAAACCACGAGACTCCGGGCAATCGAGTCCCCGATGACTTCCCCATTGATCTTGGAAAGGCAGGAAAGGAATTTCGCAACGGTAAGAAGGTTTTGACGTATTCCTGGGAATGGCTTCAGTGGCTCCGAGCGGGGACAGATCTTATGGGTTGGTGGGAAAAATTAAAAGACGGGCTTCGTAAAACCGCTCAACTTCTCCGCACAGATATTCGCGACCTATTCAAACGGGAGGGGGAGCTTGTCGACGACCAGTTTCTTGAGCGTTTGTTTGAGATGCTTGTCCGCACGGACATGGGGGTGCAGGCCGCCCGGGGGATCGTGCAGGAGGTCGAAAAAAAGTACCGATCCCGCGTGGTGCAGCTGGGAGAAGTGTTGGCAGAAATTAAGGCCCAGCTGAAAGATCTGCTTAGGCAGCCGGAGGTCCCTCTTAACCTGGCGGCGGAGGGTCCGACGGTGATCATGGTCTGCGGGGTCAACGGCTGTGGGAAAACGACTTCGATTGCCAAGTTAGCCCACATGTTCCGGAAGGAGGGGAAAAGGGTTATTTTGGGAGCGGCGGATACCTTCCGGGCTGCCGCTGCCGAGCAGCTGACCGCCTGGGCTCATCGGGTAGGGGCGGAGATTGTCACCGGTTCTCCGGGAAGTGACCCCGGTGCCGTGGCTCATCGTACCGTTGCTCGGACCCTCGAAACCGGGGCAGAAATTTGCATCGTGGACACTGCCGGACGGCTCCAAACCCAGCAGCATCTCATGCGGGAATTAGCAAAAATCCACCGGGTCCTTGGAAAACAACTCCCCGGGGCTCCTCATGAAGTGCTTTTGGTCCTGGATGCAACCACCGGCCAAAACGGCATCAGCCAGGCAAAACATTTCACCGAGGCTGTTCATTGCACGGGAATATTCCTTGCGAAGCTCGATGGTACCGCAAAAGGCGGAGTGATAGTGGCGATTCGCCAACAAGTGGGATTGCCCGTCAAATTTGTGGGGGTGGGAGAAAAGCCGGACGATATTGCCGCCTTCGATTCCGAACGTTTCGTGGAAGCCCTTTTCGAAGGCATCGAGTCGCCGGCCATGGTTTAACGACCTTGTCGAGTACCGGATTCTCGCGGCCGGAAAGTTGGGATTTTTTGGAATTAGGCATGAGGCCTCTCGAGGAATTTCCGCGACTCTGACCGGAGAGGTCCCGGACCCTCTAAGTGGCTACCGATTTTGATCCCCGTAGCCCAATTCAAGTGGAAGGAAAAGGTCCGAACCGACAGTTTGTGCCACCGTTAACGCAGATGATTTGCCCGGTGATGTAGGCACTTTCCGGGGAAACCAGAAACGCACAGACCTGGGCCACCTCCTCCGGAGTTCCCCATCGGCCAAGGAGGGTTTGAGACTGAACCCGGGCTTGCCAGTGCGGAGCCGCCTTCTCCCCCCAAGCGGTTCGAATCCAACCGGGGGCAACACAATTGACTCGTACCGAGGGGGCCAGTTCCTGAGCCAATGCCAGGCTGAAGGCCATCACGGCTCCTTTGGCCACAGCAAAAGCTTGGGCGGTAGACCCCTCCATGCCCCGAAGAGCCCCGTCCCAGCCCATGGTGAGGATCACCCCACGACCCCGTTGTCGCATAGCCTCGCCAATCCGCCGCGATAGCTCCACTGTCCCTAGCACATCTACTTCCCATAGTCGGCGAAGCTTTTCACCGAAGGAAAACCCCCGGGCCGGGCCGGTAAGGATATCCACCCCCGCACAAAGAATGCAAATGTCCAGGTATCCTTGCCACTCCCAAGCCGTACGGAAAAGATACTCTCGGCCTTCCGAAGTGCCGAGATCTGCCACGGTTGCCAGGGCCGAACCGCCTTGGAGGATGATCTTCTGGGCTACTTCCTCGGCCCGAGAGCGGTCGCTACCTGAATGTACGATCACCTTTGCTCCCCGCCGGGCCAGTTCCATCGCCGTGGCACGACCAATACCGGAAGAACTCCCGGTTACCAAGGCCACCTGATCTTGCAAGGAAAGCCTCATTTCTGGGGAAGGAATTCTCTGGGGCTACCAAATCCCAACAATTAAGGAGGAGGTATCTTGCCGGCCAAGACTGCTTCAAACTGCTCCTCATTGAGGATGGGAATTCCCAATTCCCGGGCCCTATCCAATTTGCTTCCGGGATTTTCTCCGACCACCACAAAGCTTGTTTTGCTGGAGACACTGGAGGTGGCCCGGCCTCCGTAACGGGCAATCACCGCTTCCACCTCATCCCGACTGTATCGTTTCAGTGTACCTGTGACGACCACTGTTTTTCCGGCCAAAGTTTGCGGGGCTTTCTCCGCTTCCTTCTCTGCTTCTTCCTCCATCCGCACTCCAAGCCGCCGCAGGTCCTCGATGATTCGCCGACCGTAGTCGCTGTGGAGGAAGTCGTAAACGCTTTGAGCGATGATCGGCCCAATTTCCGGAACCGCAGAGAGTTCTTCCACCGTGGCCTTTTGCAGGCGGTCGATGGAGCGGAAATGTTCGGCCAGCACTGTGGCCACTCTCGGACCTACGTGGCGGATGGCTAAAGCAGTCAACACACGGGCCAATCCCCGATCTTTGCTTGCGGCAATGTTGCGAAGGAGGTTTTCCGCCCTCTTTTTTCCCATCCGCTCTAATGGGATAAGATCCTCGGCCTTCAGGCGGTACAAATCCCCATAAGTGCGTACCAAGCCCTTTTCCACCAGTTGGTCCACCAGCTTGTCGCCCAGGCCCTCGATATCCATGGCATTCCGACTGGCAAAGTAACGGATCCGTTCTTTCACCTGGGCAGGACAATCGAGATTTGGGCAACGGATGTACACCCCCCCTTCGTCGCGAACAAGGGTTGTTCCACATTCGGGGCATTTTTTTGGGAAGCGAAATGGCGGTAACTCCCCTTCTCGCCGATGTTTTTCTACGCGAACCACGTGGGGGATGATCTTGCCCGCCTTCTCCACAACTACCCAATCCCCCTCCCGGACGTCCTTGCGAGCGATTTCATCGGCATTGTGCAGGCTTGCCCGACTGACGATCGTGCCGGCTAACTCGATGGGTTCCAAGTCGGCAACAGGAGTTACAATCCCCGTCTTCCCCACCTGGACGCGGATGCGGTTGATTCGCGTGACCCCCTCGTACTTCTCGAACTTGTATGCAATCATCCACCGGGGGCTTTTGCTGGTGGCCCCCAGCCGCTCTCGTTGATCGAAACGGTTGACCTTGATCACAAATCCGTCGATCTCAAAGTCGAGCTCCGGAACTTTTTCCTGAAGCTCGTTGCAATATTGCAAGGCCGCATCGATCGTCTTAAAGCACCCGACGTATGGGACCGTAGGAAGCCCGAAGCCGCGAATGGCCTCCAAAAACTCCATATGAGTCTTCACGGGGAAACCTTCGGAGTAACCCAGCCCATGGGCGAAGAACCGCAACCGCCGCGAAGCACAAATCCGAGGATCCAGTTGGCGAATGCTTCCCGCGGCTGCGTTCCGGGGATTGGCAAAGGTGGGTTCTCCCCGGGCTTTCTGTGCCGCATTCAGCTCGGCCAGGTCGCTGTTGGTCATGTAGACCTCACCCCGGACCTCCAACACCGGCGGATGCTTGTCGCCTAAAAGCCGCAGGGGAATATCGCGAATGGTCCGCACGTTGTGGGTGACGTCGTCTCCCACCACCCCATTCCCGCGGGTTACCCCCCGGACCAGTACCCCATTTTCGTAAACGACCGCGATGGCCACTCCATCGACCTTTAGCTCCACAGCCCACTCGATGGGCTCGCCTGCCAGGAGCTTTGATGCCCGTTGGGCAAAAGCACGGACTTCCTCTTCCGTGTAGGTGTTATCCATGGAAAGCATGGGTACCCGATGGGGAACCTCTTCGAGGCCCTCCACCGGCTGATCCCCGATCCGCTGGGTGGGACTATCGGGGGTGATCAATTCGGGATGCTCAGCCTCCAACTGGCGGAGGCGGGCCATCAGACGGTCATACTCGAGATCGGAAATTTCCGGAGAAGCTTCGACGTAATACTTATAATCGTGGTAACGAATAAGTTCGCGAAGGCGGGCAATTTCGGCCGCCACGTCCTCGGTTTTTTCCCGTGGCATGCCTTCGGACTCCCGATTTCGGCTGGTTTCCTAAAATTTCAACTCTCGACGCCACTAAATTTTGCCAGTTTCTGTTAGGTTATATCGGTGGACTCACCTTGCCAAGATAACCCGGCCGCCGACGTCAGCCCGGTATCCCTCCCAGCATTCAATTCTTCCCATCCCTCCCCCGAAATTTGTTGCGAATCAACCAGAGGCCGAAGGGACAAACCATCAGAAATCCTCGAAAGCGGCGTGTGAATTCGTGTCAAGGCTCAGGCATCCCTTACCGGCGGGAATACCTGGTCCGACATGAGGGAAATATACTCACGCCCTGCAGCTGAATCTTTTCGTGGGGTTAAATGAGCCGGAATTTCCATTTCTAACTCGCTCGGACATACAGGCCTTGCCGGAACTAGCTTTTTCTCTCTTCCTCAGAAGGTTGCAAGGTTTGGGAGAGCATTCTTCCTTCAGGAAAAAAGCAGCGGACCCATCCCTATATACGTATATGGTGGGAGAATATCCTCCACCGATGGCGGTGGTCCGCAGAGGGGGTGCCAAAATGGGCCCACCCCATCGAAACTACGTTCGGGAAACAATCCCAAGGGGTAAGGTGGGCCAATCCCTCTTTCTATCGCTCAGTCTGGCGAATTTCGTAACACCAGAGGTAGTCATGATGGCGGAGGTACAGCCGGCCGTCGCAGATCACCGGATGGGCCCAAGCATCTCTCACTTTCCCTACCGGAAGCTGAAACTCCCCGACAATATCGAAGCGGTTATGGGACGGATCGACTAAAGCCACTTTCCCCGTTTCGTCCAGGACGTACAACCGTCCGTCAGCATAGACTGCTGCCCCGGTAGTGAGCTCTTTAGTTTCGGCCAGGGTTTGTCCGGTTTGCCAGTCGATCGCAAACCACCATTTAGGCCGGCGGTATCCCCCGATCCACAAAGTACCATTCACCAACACTCCTGAACCGGTCACTGTGTCCACTGGGTGAGTCCACACTTGCTCGGCACGGAGCTTTCCGTCCTGGAAAACCAAACGATACTGCCGTCCCAGGTGCGTATAAGGAGTGACGTAAAAGATTCGACCGTCCCGGAAGATTGGGGTGGACACGTTGGTGTCGAACTGGTTGCGAACCGGTACCGCCCAGAGGAGTTCCCCGGTGTCAGCATCGACTCCGAACCCATAAGCTGCTGAGCAATTAGCAATAATCCGACGTCCACCCCACCGGAACAAAATCGGAGAGCTGTGGGAGACAAAATCATCGGCGGCGATCGGCGGGGTAACCCACACCACCTTACCTGTCTTTTTGTCCAAGCAGGCCATTAAGCCTTTCCGGCCCCCTGGGGTGATAAAAAGGTGCTGCCCATCGACAAGCAGGCACTCGCTGATCCCCCAGGTAATTTCGCGACCCTCAAAGAGCTCCAGCATGTTGATGGCCCAAAGCTCCCGGCCTGAAGTAGCTTCGAAACACGCCACTCGGCCGTGGGCATTGCAGTGAAATAAAAGCCCTTCCGAATACACGCAACAAGCTCGGCAGCCGGGATAAGATCCCAACCAGGCTTCTCCGTTCTTCGCCTGCCAGAAGAGTTTGCCCGAGGTGTCGAACGCAAAGAGGACGAGTTCTCGACCGATATCTCCGGGCACATAAATTCGATCGTTTACCACGATGGGAGAGGCCCAACCTCTCCCCAAGTTCGAGACACTCCACAGAAGACGGGGACCTCCAGGGGGCCAACGGGGGAGAAGCCCTGTCTCGTCACTGATCCCGTCGCGGCGTTTTCCCCGCCACTGAGGCCAGCCCGGCTCCGGAGAGGTGACTAGTCCGACCTCTGGTTGGGCCGGAAGGGCATCCACCGCCTCCGCACTCCCCACCGAGGCAAATTGGCTAAGGCCTTTCGGGCCGGCTTCCACCCGCAAATCCGGGTTTGGCTCGATACTCAGCGGCCGTTGCCCAGGTTCGGGGACTCCATCGACAACACTAAACGTCTCAGCTGGCGAGCCGATGCGTCCCCAAAACGCAGGAAGGCCAACGATCACCAAGCCCAAAGTGCAAATCTGCACCGACGCGGGTTGCAAAAGATGCATTAGCACGTCTGTGGTCTCCTCCTTCCGCTAGGTGTCGGATCTGGCTTTCGCTTGGTCTTCGGAACCGCCGCAAGACCTTCGGGAACGCCTGAACTGTTCGCCTCGAGTGGATAACCACTCGGCAAAAACCACAATGTGTACCTAAGACAACAAAGAGACCCATAGAAAGCTATGATGCCATGAGCCCCGAGGGTTTCACCCGTCGAAGTATTCAGGGTTTCTTTTTGTAGATCGGTTAACCGATCCTCCAGAGGCGGCTTAAGCTGCTTTTTCTCTTCGGGAATTCAGCCCCCAAGCAGTGCCCCGATAACCTTGTTGTATTCAGGTTGGTCGGGGAAATCCCCTTGCAATTCCAGATTGCAAAACCGGCCCCCACCATCCCAATCATGCCTTCATTTCTTCCTTTTTCGAACTTTTCCCATGATGCTTGAGGTCCACGTGGGAAGAACCCCGGCCTTATGGCGGTGGGATGCCACTACCCGTTCCCATTAGGCAAAAGGTAACGTCTTGAGAAAAGTTCCCGTCTTTCCCGAAACCTATGCAAAGGAAACACCCACCTCTTGCCCCACGGACAAAATGTACCGCTTGGATTGCTCGTACTCGTCGGGCCCTGCCATGTGCTCCATCATTAAAGGCGGCTGGTGCGGCAAGGCGGCCAGTCGTTCCAAGTAGGTCCGATAGTCTAAGGAACCTGTACCGATGACAACTTCCCGGAAGTGCACCTGCATCTCCACCACCCAAGCAACGTCCTTGGCATGGCAGCTCACAATCCACGGCCCTAGTTTGTCGAAGCATTCATGGAGCAACTGGGTATTCTCGTAAAATCGGCGGGGAGAATTCACCAAATTGCAGGGGTCCAAATGAACGGCGAAAGCCTCGCGATTTACCGCCCGAAGCATTTCCAAGCAGCTATCGGGACTATCCGGCAGGGCCCAACCCATCATTTCATAGCAGAATTTGGCCCGCTTCGGTTTGACACTGTCGATAATGCGGCGGGCATTTTCCACGGCCAGGTCAAAAAACTCTTGGGAAAGATTCTTTGGATGGGGCCCGAACCACACTTGTTCGTTGAACGACCCGGCGATGTTCACACAGCAAAGGGCCCCAAGCTCATCGGCCAAAGCTAGCCCCTCGCACACCCGTTCCAAGTTCTGCCGCCGTTTGTCGGGATCGGCCTCCATGAGATTACACCACCGACCCACCTCGGCAATTACAACTTTGTGTTTGTCGAAGGCATATCGGATGTCCCGGATCCGCTCGGCGTCAGATATGTGTACGTGTGGACAGTATGCAGCACTGTAGCCCAGCTTCCGGTGTGCCAGAGCCAACTCTTCCGGATCCTCCGGAGCGTTAAAGATTGGCCCGCCCAGCCGGATGGGGTACCTCGCTTGTCGCGAGGTAACCGAGCACGGGGTAAAGAACTCCGCTCCGCTAGTCCTGCCGACCCCCGAATGGCCGAGCAAACCTCCCATCAATCCCACACCTACCGATGCCATAAATTGACGCCGCGAAGATGTATTCATCGTGCTTCTCCTCGCCCGCACGGAACACCATGTCCCAATTTAGCCGAGTCCTGACGTCCTCTTTTGCACTCAGGAGTTTCTTCGTCAAGCCCGATCTACCTGGTAGATTTCGTCTAACACTTAACCCGGTTGAAGTTGCTATCGGTGGTTTTCGCAGGCCATCCGTCCCAACGTTTTCCAAGACCTCTTTTGATTTCCAGCCACCTCTTTTTTGGCTTTGGGGACACCGCGTAACTTTCGGCTTCAATTCCCTGCGGAACGATCCAACCGGGCAACAGCAAACTGGAAGCAAGACCCTTGGAGATGTTCGAAATGCTCCCCTCGCTCTTACCTCGGAACCGCTTTTTGTCCCCCGGCGGGCCCTTCGGTCCACTCTCCGGAAACCTCGGTACACCCAGCAGCGGGTCCTGGGTAGCCACTCCCTATAAAACGCCAAATTCTCGGAGGTGGCAACAAAGGCTGCCCCGTGGAGGGCAAAATCATCAAGGCACCGAAGGTCTTGACCGCTTTCACACCTTCCATAGGTAGGAGTTTCTTCAAACTTCCCGATCATGATACCCGGAGATAGAACCAAAGTCATCGAATTTCCCCGGGGAAGATGCCCATTCCGCTCGGCCGACAAAGTCGGCGAAACTGCCTGGGATCCTCTCTTTTTCGCTGCTTCCAGAACCCCGGTCGCCTGCCGCGGTCGAAGAGCTGCCAAACCACATTAGATCCCAGTCCCCCACTAAGGAGCCCGAAAAGTCCCCTCAGTCTATCAGCCCCGGACCCACGACAGAATTTCAGAAAAAAACCAGCCCAAGGTCGCTCATAGAGATTGACCGTAGAAACTACCAAACCCCTGACCGTCCCCTCCGCTGCCTCCAGCTTCACTTCTTGCCCTCTTTTGGGGGAAAACTGGAAAAATGGGGAAACCCTGCCGAGCACGTGGGTTTTTCTAGGGGTTGCTCACCAATTCAGTCGATTCCCCAAAATACCGGAGAAATTGTTCGCACCCGGAAAACCTACTTCCTACTGGCCTTTCCCTCCAGCGAGCCTCTACAAGCGAAACCGAAATCGGGTGGAATCCGGTGGATAACTGCCTGGAAACGTGTTCCCGAAAGACGGGAGGTCGACAGAAACCGAGGATTCCGGTGGCAAGACCACTGAAAGTTAGGGGGTCGGATGAATGTTGAAGAGACAACTGCTCGTCCTCACGTGTGTAACTGCAATTGCAATCGGCGGGCAAGGCTTCGCCCAAACTGTACATTGGGGTCCTCCTAACGCTGGAGCCCAGGTTCCCTTTGGACCGGCACCTTACTTTGTTGCCGGCAGTGGCATGGAGGGAGTAGCCCCCGTAGGCTTTCAGGCTAGCCCGCCAGCAAGTGCCCAGCAGGCAAAGGCTCCCGGTTCCATCGGGTGTGATGTGGGATGCTGCCCCACTGTCCCTCAGTGGACCTTCTTTGGGGACATTATCTACATCTGTCCACGGAATGTAGATGTTGCCCTAGCCGTCCCGGCGGATGGGCCGGTCGACTTTGACCGGGTGCCGGTGCAAAACGGCCCGACCGTGCTTGCTGATTTCGGCTACGAGCCAGGCTTCCGGCTCGGGGGAGCTATTCAATTTACCGAATGCAGTCAGCTCCGTTCGACGGCCACCTGGCTGGAGGCCACAACCAATGCCTGGGGATCGACCAGTCCGCCTTTGGTCATGTGGCCTATGGTGAGCCATCCGGAGGTGGCCTTAGCAGATCGCACCTTCCTGGATGCCAGTGCTCGGTATCTGTTAGATCTTGAGCTAATTGACATCGACTGGGTACGGGTGTTAACCGGTGGTCCCTACCATCGGATTGATTTGGTCCTCGGAGCCCGGTATGCGGGCTTAAGCCAGGAACTGCGGAGCTATTTCATTGCTAACGACGCGGATCAAGTGGCCGTCGATGTCAACTACAACGGGGGAGGCATTCGGGTCGGTCTGGAAGGGGAATGGCTCGATACCAGCCGTACCTTGCTGATATATGCCCGAAGTGCTGCAAGTTTCACCGCGGGCGAGTTCCGTTGCGGTTATCGCCAGGATAACAATCTCGGGCAACGGTTGGTGGAGACCTCTTGGAAGGCTGGCCGGGTGGTTTCCATCCTCGACCTCGAGGTGGGCCTTGGTTGGCAAAACCGCACGGAAAATCTCCGCTTGACCGCTGGGTATATGTTCAGCGGCTGGCATAATGCCATCACCGTTCCCGAATACATCGATGCCGTGCGAGCAAATTCTTACACGGGGATCGGCGATTTCCTGACCTTCGATGGTTTCGTTGGCCGAGTTGAGTTCCGATACTAGTGGGCTTGCGGAGGTAAAGTCTCCCGGCCAAGGGCCCCGGCTAACCTCCAAGTTCAAAAACACCGGAGCCTGGGATTCCAACACCTGAACGGGTGTAGCAAGCCGGTTGGAAGCCCGAGAGTTCAAGATCTGCATCGCCTTCCCGAGGAGAATGCCCGCCGGCCTAGGAGCTGCCTGACAAACACCTCCGCGTGGCATCCATTATCGTTACTTTATCTAACTGGCTGCCGGGTGAGGCTTTGCTTCACCCGGTTTTTTATTGCCAAGAACTGTTTCAGAAGAACCAACCTTTCAAGTCTCTCCCCCCGTGGCTTTGTAACTCTGGACAAACCCCGATCCTATTTCCCACCAGGCCTCCTTGGGATTTGATGTTTCTCGGTTCGCCGCGAGTAATCGAAACAAGAGTTCTGGCAAGGGAACACTCCTAAGGCCCACATTGTAAGTTCCAGCCCTAAGCCTCGGTAAAACCCTCCGAGCAGCTGTGGCACCCATTTTTTTCCAACTCTCCAGGACAGACTAGACGAAAATTTGAGCAATATTCCGAATTCCAAACCATCGGAGAATCTCGGCGGCCCTCCAGGTTTGATCTCGAAAAAATCCGTACACAGGTTGCCTAACAGCCTTTGCTCCCTTATAACCCCCCAAGAGCAGTCGGGAGAAGTCGGTTGAGCTTGTCCTGGGCTACCTGTCGTGAGGACCAGAGCGATGGGAAATCATTGCGAAAAAGGTACTTCGGCCATAACCCGGCGGAAACATCTCCAACAGCTTGCATGGGTTATCGGCACAGGAACAGTTTTGGGAATTCAGCGGGACGATGGGCAGGTATTCCCCGCCGGCTTGGGCTTTGAGGCTGGCAAAGGCCTCACTCGGGAGCAAGTAGAGCGGCTCAAAACGACCAAATTCCCAATCCAGCAGCTAACGCGGGGGCCTCGTTTTCACTGGTTCGGCTACTACGACAAGTTTCAGTTTGACCCGACAGATCGATACATCTTGGGGATGGAGGTAAACTTCGACCTGCGTTCCCCTCGCCCGGAGGACGAAATCCGTATCGGCATCATCGACCGAGAGGACGGGAACCGTTGGATTGAGGTGGACAAGACTTCAGCATGGTGCTGGCAACAAGGATGTATGCTCCAGTGGCTTCCCGGTTCCGAGCGTGAGATTATTTGGAATGATCGGGGACCGGAAGGTTTCGTCTCGCATATTCTCGATCTGAAAACCGGGCAGAAACGGACTCTTCCCCTCCCAATTTATGCCGTAAGTCCCGATGGCAAATGGGCGGTGACCACCGACTTTCGCCGGCTTGCCGACACCCGCCCCGGGTATGGCTACGTGGGTTTTCCGGATCCCTATGCCGAGGAACTTGCTCCCGAGCAAAGTGGAATCTGGTGGATGGATCTGACGACGGGCCGACACCGTTTGATCATTTCCTTAGCCCAAGTCGCGGCCATTCCCTTTCCGGGTGGGGATACCTCGCGAGCCAAACACTGGTTCAACCATTTGCTTGTTAGTCCTAGTGGCAAACGGTTTGTCTTTCTCCATCGATGGCGGCAGCCAGGGGCCAACACCTGGCTTACTCGCATGATCACCGCAAGACCGGATGGAAGCGACATCCGAATCTTGGATGACAACGGGGTTACATCCCATTTCATCTGGCGAGATGAAGAGCACATTCTGGCTTGGTCCCGACGGGAATCCCCCGGGGGTTTTTACCTATTTGCGGACCGACCGGAGAAGGAGGTCCACCTCGTCTATCGGGATCCTGACGGACATTGCAATTATCTCCCCGGGGGAGAGTGGATCGTTTGCGATACCTATCCTGATGCTAACCGGTTGCAGCATCTTTATCTCTACTACGTCGCCACTGGCCAGAAAGTGCCCATCGGGGCATTTCATTCCGCTCCCGAGTTCAAAGCGGAGTGGCGGTGTGACACTCACCCGCGGGTAAGCCGAACCGGCCGGTGGATCTGCATCGACTCTCCTGCTGGTAGCGAAGGTAGACAGATGTTCCTAGTAGACTTATCACCTTTGTGGCAAGTCGCAGAGACTTCCTAAAAACGCCGCCGGCCTTACCGTTCCGAGGGAGACCCGCGTTTCTTTCCGCCCCCAATCTTGAGAAGGAATTCACAAGGCTTCGTAGGTAATCCGGAAAAGCAGCGTAATACCTTCCAGAAACCCCCATCGGAGTATTCGGAAATAGTCCAGAAACAGGCCACCGCGAACTGTCTCCCCCGCTCACAGACCGTACTCCCATTCGCAAGATGGACGGATCCTGCCTCATCACAACCTAAAGCCTGGGTCGGGAAAGGGCTTTCCCATTTACTGTTGGTTGACTCCAGGGATTAGACCGATGGGGAGACTCCAGAGATTAGACTCAAGGCGAGGGAGGGGGTTTTTGTGGCCGGAGCAAACATAGGGTTCTCCTTAAGCCTTGAGCATACCAGGTGATTCAGGATCCGGCAGTTTCAAAGGCCGGATGGGATCTGTCTGATTTTCCAAGGTTTTTAAGAAGCCTCGTTTCGCAAAAGACTTTTTCGAAGGAAATCTGCCGGTCGAAATTGAACATCCAACATCAAAGAGGGATAGGGAATTTCCGAATCTAAATCTCCGCAAGGAGAATCTGCCCACCTTGTGGGTAGGATATTTTCCCTATCAGAGCCAGCCTTCTTGGCGATACCATTCCGCGGTTTGACGCAATCGCTCCAGCAAGGGCCATCGAGGGGAAAACCCCAACTGCCGCGTGGCCTTTTCCCCGGAACAAGCCCACGATCCAGCAGTAATTTCGCGGGCCTTATCCCAATCTAGGTACATCGGTCGCCGACGGAGTCGTTCCCAGCACTCTACAAAGGTGGCAATACACCACACTCCCAAAGTTGCAACCCGAATCACCAAAACCCTCTTTCTTCCGAAAATCTCCCCCAACATTCGACCCACCTGAACCCAGCTGGGGTACTCCACGCCGGCAGCAAAATAAATCCCTTGCCCTACGGCAGGGGTAACATTCCCCTCGGCCTTGTCGCCATCCTGTTCTGTGGGGGGAAGCCGCTCGCCACGTTCGGCGGCCAAGATTAGGAGTTCGGCAAGATCCTCCGCATGGATCAGCGAATACTGCCTGGGTTTCCATCCCGGGGCCAAGTGTACTCCCCACCGATAGACGCTGCGAAACATGGAAACCCCGTTCCGGTCAGCCGGGCCAAATACCACCGGAGGCCGAACAATTGTGATAGGGACCTGATGGGCAAAACGCCGGGCGGCCTGCTCCCCTGCCAACTTGCTTCTTCCGTAATAGGATACCGGCCGGGGAGGCTCCTCCTCCCGTTTCGGATGCCCATACCGGGAGGGGCCTGCAGCTGCCAAAGATGAAACCACCACCAAGACCGGCGGATTGCTTTGCGAGGCACAAGCGGCGGCAACATTCGCTACCCCTGATTCGTTCACTTCCCAAAGAAATTTCGGATCCAGCGTCCGTGTAATCCCTGCCACATGGAAAACAACATCCTTTCCTCGTACCGCTGCTTCAACCTTCTCGGGGGATAGCACATCACCTTCTGCTAACTTGACCGGCAATTGTTTCAACCGTTCTACGTTGGAACTCCGACGTACTAACACAGTCACATCCTGACCACGTGCTACCAATTGCTGCACGAGGTTGTATCCGATAAAACCACTTCCACCGGTAACTAAAGCGGACTTCATGGATTAAACCAACCCCCAATTGGTCTCTTCCCCCACCCGTAAATCAAACAGTTGGCATAGCCAAGAACCCACGACCATGTCAAATTTCCCCCTACTCCCACCCTTCGTCCCAATTCCGCGGCAATTGCACACCAATCCCTAGCGGAAGATAGTATCCCTGCTGCCCTCCGAAACCAATTTAGCTCAACCGTAGAGCACCAAAAGAATTCCGCTAGATGTAAGCCCTGCTGTCGGCCACAAACGCTTTAATCAGCCCACCAAGCCTTGAATTTTTCTCACATTTGGCAGGCTGAACGGTCCAGCTCGGTGGATCGGCAAAGATCGGGGCAAATTTCTCGGATTCCTCCGTTCGAATCTCTTTGCCCGCAGCAAGTGTTCCTATATTCTTTCCTCAAAACCGTATTCACACCGCCGAGAGCACCATTCCGTCCACCTGGAACTGCCCTGTCACCTTTTGGGATCTTGGTATTCCTAAAAGAATTTGGCAACCCAAATCGTGAGTCACTTTAGCAGGCAACTACCAAGCACCCCTCTTCCTCCCGCCAGGACCGCGGATTGTTTGGCCAAGGAACTTGAAAGTAACACGTTCGGACAGTCCGTCTCGGTATCGGCCACTTATAAACCCCACCGGAAAACCACTCCGTAGGAGATGCCAGTGGAGATCCAGGGGTGATCCAATTGCCCGGCAACAGGCGAGCTTCGACAGGGATCAAAAAAAATGCCCACAAATTTACCCAACTCTCGACTATTCGCAACACTATCCCAGCACAAAAATCCCTATCGGTGTTCGAAATTTTACCCACAATAAGAAACCTGCGGAAATCAGCTGGTGCAAGGTCCGGCCAAGATCCAAACCGAGCATTTTGGCAGTTTATGGCGTTATTTATTCCCGAATTACCCTGGGAAGTTTTTCTCCACCATCCGACAAACGAGTTATACGGAGAGGCTTGCCGGTCCCAGCCGATGCTAGGACTGTCCGCGATGAGTGTAACCCACTGCCTTTCCTCTTTTTCTGCCTTCGCCTAGGGAAGTTAATTCCGGCACCCCCGGTCGCCTTTGGGCACTCTGAATCCCAAAACTGGGAAAAGACTTTGAAAACCGAGCCCATCGCTTGCGGGCAAGTTTCCCAGACGTTACGCTTGCCTACAAAACTCCCTCGGTCGTTCTAGTAAAACCCAGAAATCAAAGAGTGAGAAACCCCTTCTTCGTCAGGAAATGCTGGGAAACTTTTTATAAGTCTTCGCAGGAGAACTAGGAAATGTCAGGTACCCTCACCCTTCCGAGAAACTATCCACCAAGATTCCGCCCTTGCTTGTGGAGCTTCCATCATCCCAGGGACCATGGAAACATGTGCGAAAAGAAAACCTTCACAACTTCGTTAAGAGGCGAAGATCTTTGCATTTCATCAATAGGTACAAAACGGTCCTTCGGTCTAGGTACCAGCTTAGTACTTTTCCATCCCACAGTTTTTCTTCTTGGAAGCATGTTTCTCCTGATGCTCGGCTCTGGAGAGCCCCCACTAGAAGCCTCCGCAGCTGAGGTCTTGCCGGGGACTGACGAGTTTACTTTGGCGGGGGATCCAGCGGCCTCCATGCTTGAGGGGATGCACACGTTTTTGGACACCCAAATCCGTCGAGTCCGAAATCAGCGAATAGCCACGTGGGAAAAACTTCTGCCGAGGGACTCCGCTACTACCCAAGAGGACCGTGAAAAAATCGAAGCGGAGCTAGAGAGGCTTCGGGAACGGCTCCGGCATATCTGCGGTGTACGTGATCATTTGGCACCGGAGCCCAAGCTGCTTACGCGAAGCGGTATTTCCCAAAGCTCTCTCTTGGCCCGCTCGGAACTTGTGGAAATCCACGAGGTTTCTTGGCCCGCCTTCGATGATGTGACGGGAGAAGGACTTCTTTTGTTGCCAGTTGGGCGAGAAGCCTCCGCGAACGTAATTGCCATCCCCGATGCCGACCAGGACCCGGAAGAAATAGTAGGCCTGGCTCAGGGTCCTTCGGCAAACTCTGCTTGGGCCCTTCGCCTAGCAGAAACCGGCTGCCGGGTGCTCGTGCCGGTGCTCGTAAGTCGAAGGATCCAACCTGTTTACCGAGTGAAACTCACGGAACGGGAATATATCTACAGGTCTGCCTATGAGCTTGGTCGACATGTGCTGGGCTACGAAATCCAAAAGATTCTTGCCGGGCTTCAAGCCCTTCGTGCAATCGACGGCGAAACGGGTGGATCCGAAGAAAACGGCAGGCGAATCCTGCCTCTAGCGGTGATGGGCTGGGGGGAAGGTGGGCAGCTTGCTCTTTTGACCGGAGCTATTTGTGGGGGGAATGGTTTTAGTTGGCCGAAACCGGCAGCTAATCCGGCTTGGCCAGCCTCGGCGTGGTACCTGACGGAACAAGGTTCTTCCCAAAATCACAACCCGCTTCGGCTCCAACTTATCGCTGTGAGTGGCTTTTTCGCACCGCGGGAGGTGATGTGGCAGGAGCCGATGGATCGTAACATTTTTGGGTTCCTGAAACAGTTCGGATGTGCCGAACTTGTAGCGTTGGCGGCTCCGGCTCAGGTGGTTATCGAAGCTGCACCTTTTCCTGCAGTGACGGTGCCCGCGGGCCTTGGAGGTTCCCCTGGAAAGATCGTTACCCCTTCGCAAGAGGAAATAGCGGAGGAATTTCGCCGTGCCCAAATGCTCACGGACAAATTGAAACCTTTTATCCCCTGTAGCGAACTCCCCGCACTGCTTGCGAACAATTCTGCCTCGATGCCACCATTTGGGGATGAAACTCTTTTGGCAATCTTAGGTAAGCTGGGGATTCCCACACCAGCCCGTTCCGCTTGGCAGTCTCGCCTGGAAATTTTCCGTAAGCTGGATCCCGCCCCCCGGAGAAGCCGGCAACTTCACGAGCTTGAGCGGCATAATCAGTGGCTGTTGGAGGAGAGTCCCTTCGTCCGCCGGGAAAAGTTTCCTTGGACCGACACGGGAATTGCCAAGAAGGCAACGCTCGAGGAATATTCTCAAGCAATCGAACCTTACCGGGAGTTTTTCTCTCGCGAAGTCATTGGGACCATTGATTTACCGCTTGCCGACCCGCGGCCCCGTACCCGTCGCTGGAAAGAAACCGATGCATGGGTTGGGTACGAAGTGATGCTCGAAGTGTTTGAGCCTTCGGTGTTCGCCTACGGAATCCTCTTAATTCCGAAGGATCTTCGGCCCCAGGAACGTCGGCCGGTGGTAGTGTGCCAGCACGGGTTGGAAGGTCGACCCCAGGAGACCATCGAGGGCGACCACCGGGCCTATCACGATTATGCCGCAAAGCTAGCCGAGCGGGGGTTCGTCGTCTTTGCCCCACAGAACCCGTACATTTTTGGCGATAAATTCCGGCTTCTCCAACGAAAACTCAACCCGCTGGGATGTACCCTTTTCTCCCTCATCATTCCTCAGCATCGTCAAATTCTGAACTGGCTGAAAACTCTCCCGTTTGTGGACGGCACCCGGATCGCATTTTACGGTCTTTCGTACGGGGGTAAGACGGCAATGCGGGTGCCGGCCGTGCTCACCGACTATTGCCTATCCATTTGTTCTGCGGACTTTAACGAGTGGGTGTGGAAAAACGCGGCCACGAACACCCGAGGTCGTTACAGCTATGTGTTCACCGGAGAGTACGAGATTTTTGAGTTTGACCTGGGAAGTACGTTCAATTACGGTGAAATGGCTGCTTTGATTGCCCCGAGACCGTTTATGGTCGAACGGGGGCATTATGATGGGGTAGCCCCGGACGAAACAGTGGCTTACGAGTTTGCCAAAGTCCGGTATCTTTATGCTGCGACGTTAGGAATTCCTGAGCGTTGTGTCATCGAGTGGTTTGTTGGACCGCATACAATCCATGGTCAGGGGACGTTTGAATTCTTGCATCGATTCCTCAATTGGCCCGTTCCTCAAAAATAATGAGGAGATGCTGCAAAGCGGAAAGATGGGGCCTTCCTGAGTGTGAAAATATTTCGAAAATTTCCTCGTGCCACCCGGCGATATCTCGGGAAAGGAGAAAAGTGTGCGTTTGAGTGCGTGGGATGGGCGTTGATCCCCGCCATTAGTAAACAAGCTTTGAGAGCCCAGGAGAACTTCACCCCTGTCGCAGGGGGAAGGAACTCGAAGGGATAAAAGGGGATCCAAACTCGGAGATTCTCCGGCGAGTTTTCCACCGGAAATAATTTCGAGGATTTTGAGGTGGTTCTAGCAAGATTCACCCCTGGGGCAGGTTAGTGTCGGGCCGCATTTGTGGGATGGCAAACTCGGTCTTTCTGGTCCTGCTTGTTTGACAATCACCACATTGACTAGGGAGTCGTGCAGGTATGAATGAATACCGTTGGGCTATATCCGTACTTCTCGGTTTCGCCATGGGCCTTGGGGGGTTCTGGGGGCCTGGTTATGCTCAAGCCGTACAACGATCGGTCATGCCTTCCCGGAAACTGCAACCCGTGCCTTTCACGCAGGTTAGCTTAACCGACAGATTTTGGGCAAGCCGGCTGGAGACAAATTACCGCCACACACTGCCCCATAATATCGAGTGGTGCGAAAAGACAGGCCGACTGAGTAATTTCGACAAGGCAGCCGGCAAAGTGCCGGGCAAATTCGAGGGTATTTACTTCAACGATTCCGACGTTTACAAAGTCCTTGAGGGAGCAGCTCATATTTTAGCGGTCACGAAAGACCCCGAGTTGGACCGGCTGGTAGATTCTCTCATCGCCCGAATCGCTGCAGCCCAGCAGCCTGACGGGTATCTGAACACTTATTACACACTGGCGGAACCTGGCAAGAGGTGGACAAATCTTCATGTAATGCATGAGCTTTATCTAGCCGGACACCTCTTCGAAGCGGCAGTCGCCCACTTTCGGGCGACTGGCAAACGTAATCTGCTGGATGTCGCCGTTCGTTTCGCAGACCACATTGTTAGCGAATTTGGTCCGGGAAAACGCCTGGATCCCGACGGACATCAAGAAATCGAACTGGCTTTGCTCAAACTGTATGAGGTGACCGGCAAGCAAGCCTACTTTGATCTTGCAAAGTTTTTCATCGACATTCGGGGAGATGCTTCCCAGCGGAAACTGTGGGGCCCTCAAGTGCAGGATCACCTCCCGTTCCGGCAACAATCCGAGTTAGTAGGTCACGCTGTTCGGGCTATGTACATGTGTTGTGGAGCAGCCGACCTTTTCGCCTGGACCGGGGAGAGAGCTCTCGAGGAGGCCCTTCACCGGCTTTGGGAAGACCTGGTTCAGCATAAGCTTTATATAACCGGCGGGGTCGGAGCCCGCCATGGAGGCGAGGCCTTCGGGGAACCTTACGAGCTTCCCAACGCTAGTGCCTATGCCGAGACTTGTGCTGCCATCGGGCTAATCCTGTGGAGTGCCCGGATGAACCTCCTGGAGGGGGATGCCCGATATGCGGATGTCATGGAGCGGGCCCTTTACAACGGCTTTCTGTCAGGGGTCTCTTTGGACGGAAGGCTCTTCTTTTACGTCAACCCGCTTGAATCCGGCGGGAATCATCATCGCCAGCCCTTTTTCGGCTGTGCCTGCTGTCCGACTAATGTAGTCCGGATCATTCCTCAGGTACCCGGTCTGTTTTATGCTTTCGATTCGGAGAGTGTTTATGTTAATCTGTATGCCTCTGGCAAAGCCAAATTCGTGTGGAATAACGTTCCCTTGGAGATCATTCAGCAGACGGATTACCCATGGGATGGTAGGGTAGAGATCTGCGTCATCCCGGAGAAACCCGTCTCGCTCACCCTCCGCTTGCGGATACCCGGCTGGTGTAAGGAGGTCAAGCTGAGCGTGGATGGGCAACAAGTGTCTGTGCCGGTCAAAAACGGCTATGCCGTGCTCCATAGGAGCTGGACGGGCAAAGAGAAGGTCTCCCTTGAATTAGCGATGCCTGTGGAGCGGATTGAGGCCCATCCTGCGGTAGTAGCAAACCGGGGTCGGGTCGCCATCCAGCGAGGCCCCATCGTTTACTGCTTCGAACAAGCCGACAACGGCAGACCAGTCCGCGGTCTTGTCCTTGCTCGCGATCCCCAATTTGTTGTGGAATTCTGTCCGGATTTGCTCGGCGGGGTGGCAGTGGTGCATGCTTTGGACAATCGAGGTCAAAAGTGGACAGCTATCCCCTACTATGCATGGGATCACCGCGAACCCGGGGAAATGGTGGTATGGGTTCGCCAAGAAGGCAAATCGCGGAAGGTAGATGAAAACGATCCTTCGTGGAAGGGTTTGCTCTACCGGCCGTTAGACCCGAGTTCTCTCAGCGGGGAAGAAGAGTGGACCGTTGCCGAGCTGGCAACCCCTAGAGCATCCCACTGCAATCCCAGCGACACGGTCTCAGCCCTCAACGACCTTCTTGAACCAAAAAGTTCCGACGATCACAGCATTCCGCGGTTCACGTGGTGGGACCATCGTGGGACTAGGGAGTGGGTACAGTACGAGTTTCCCCAGCCGGTTCGGGTACAAGCTGTGGGCGTGTACTGGTTTGACGACCGCCGTCAAGGTCGGCACTGCCGAGTTCCCCTGCAGTGGCAGGTGCTTTATCGGAAGGGCCAAGAATGGGTCCCGGTAGAAAATGTCACTCCCTACACCGTGGAGCTGGACCGGTACAACTGGGTCCGATTCCAACCGGTGGAAACAGCAGGGCTGCGGATCGAAGTCCAACTGGATCCTTCGGGACCTTGGTCCGGAGGAATTCTGGAGTGGATCGTGGAATAACTGTGGAATAACTCTTGGGAGGACATGGCCCCGCATGTAGATTAAGGTCCTTCAAAATTGTGAGTCCGGGTGCTGGGGGCATACCGCGGTCGGCATGGGGAATTCCGATCTCAGGCCGAGCAACTTCGGGGGAGTTTAGGAATCGCAACCAGCGAATTCCCGGGGGGCTTCATAGTTCTCTCGCGAAGCACTTTATGCCGGAAAACACTTGTCCGGAACACCCGGAAGTTGCGGAGATTTGCTTCACCTGAGCAAGACTCATCCTCGGATGGAGAAACTTTCAGGAGACTTGAGTGGCCTGGTGGGGCCGATTTCCCCTTTGGGGAAATGCCTTCTCCCTCGACAAACTTACTCTCGGCTTGTGGGAGCAGTTCAACGAGACAAATTCTTCCATGCCGAGCTCCGAACCAGCCGCAGTTGGCCCGCCGGGCAGGCAAATTCACCCACCGCCCACGAAAGTCATCCCAAAGCCGGCATCATCTTCTCCCCGATATAATTTCCAGAACTTTCTTTCCGGAAATTTAAACTGCCGTGTTGGCCTGGGATTCCTCGCGACCCGAAGATCAGGCCGGAACTTCGCCCACCTGAACCAGCAACATATTTGCGGAGTTTCATCCAAGGCTACTTAAAAGATGATCGTGGTAATGTTCGACATAGACGGCACGCTCCTGCGGACCCGGGGTAGCTCCATTCGGGCAATGAAGCGAGCTGCCGAAAAAGTGTTTGGGACTCCTGGAGCTTTCGAGGAGGTGGAGTGTGCCGGCCGACTCGATCCGCACATCATTACTGACGCCCTCCGTCCTTTCAACATTGTCCCGACGGAAGCAGAGTGGCGACAGTTTAAAGAGTTGTATTTTTGTGCCCTCCGCGAGGAGCAATCAAATTTCCGCCTGGTCACAGGGGCCGACCGATTAATTGAGGATCTCCGGCAGCGGAAGAATGTGCTTCTTGGGTTAGCTACAGGAAACTTTACCGAATCCGCCTTTATAAAGATCGAAGGAGTAGGACTCCGTCCGGAGTGGTTCGTTGCCAACGCCTTTGGAGAGGAGGTCCCCGATCGGGCTAGCTTGGTGGCTTTAGCTATAAAGCGGGCCAAGCGGTGGGCAGCTGATCACATTGAGCGAGCCGTTGTGGTGGGAGATACCCCGCGAGACATCGCCGCAGCTAAGGCAAACTCCTGCCCTTGTGTAGCTGTGGCGACGGGCAGGTATTCAATGGAAGCACTCGCTGAGGCCGGAGCCGATCTGTGTGTCCCCTCGTTGGAACCTACTCCTGCTCTTATGAACTTCCTGTTGGATGGCGATAGACCGGGCTTGTGGGCCGGTTTAGAGAAAACGCCTTTAACCTAAGTCCTCATAAGATCCGGGCAGTCTGGGCTGTGCGAAAAGTCTCTTGGTGTGGGCCCGCCGAATTTGAAGGGAGAGCTGTTTTCGGCATCCCGGCCACCAGTTACCCTCAGGCTGACAACCATTCCACAGGGCTTGGGGGGAACGGAAGCACTGTAATGAAAGGTCGAGTTCGTTCCGAATTACCGTTGCTTAGGAAGCGAAATTCCAAGAGGAAGCTTACACCCCCGGGAACTTTCGCAAAGGAGGGAAGTTAGCAGATCGAAGAGCTCCTGTCACACTCTTTCCCGGCCGATGAGGCTACCCGAGCAATATGTTCGAGGGAAAGCTCTCCGTAATCCGGAGATTCCAGTTGGCCCGGGTAAAGTTGCCCAAGGCGTTCAGCCCTTGCCGGGATGGATTTTATTAGCAAACGGATGGGAGTGTACCAAGCTATTTTCCGGCTTCAGCTTGATTGGGCCATACGTACACAATGGCCGCCGGCGGAACAAACGACCACCGCTCGGGATGGTTGACGGATCCCGACGTCCAGCGGGGAATTCGGTCCGCGAAAAAGATATCGGCAGTAGTAGAGGGTCGCGAGACCGAAATCCCAAACCACGCTCTGCTTGCGATCCGCAGTTGGCGTTGCTCGGCGAAAAATCGAGCTCTTTCATAGACTAAGGTGCGAGGATCTTTCGGCATCGGCCCATAATACTGGGTGTACCAGGGGTCCGGGGCTGGGGGCTGAACCGGGCGAATTACCCCTGCTTCCGGCTGGCTTTCCGTACGAGCTCCGAGCTTTAACGCCTGCCCCCACACTGGAGGTACCGCGAGGATCCACACCATCGCAACAAGTAACCATTGACCCCGCCGCATGTGCCGGGCTCCTCCAGACAGATCGGGTATATTTCGGTCAGGAGCAAACTCTACTAAGGTTGGGTTTGGGGGAAAGCTGCCCTACTGGCCGGTTTTGAGAGTTCAACCGGGGCTTTCGGCCCCATTCCCTTTCCGAACTCTGGACGTTGTCATCCCCTAATTTCGGATGAGGCACAAAAAAACTCGGCGGAAATGTGCCAAATTCCGGCTATTCCCAGCAGGCAAGATGTACCTGAAACCAGCGTTTAAGACGGGAAAATTGCATAAGGAAAAGCTTGGGGGTTTCTGCGGACAGCCCCCGGCACCTTACGTCAGGTAGCGGAATTTGCACCCCTTACCATGTGCTCCAGGTAAGAACTTCGTTGAGGGGAGTGAAGGGTTGCGTGGGCAAAACTTTAGGAATCAAAAGCTTCTGGGCTTGAGTCTCCTGAGACTATTCGTTCTCCTCATCGCTTCGCGGCAAGAACTCGTCCGGCAACCGACGATAATAAGTCTGTCCGTAATCCGAAGGCATTCTGCTTTTGCCTACGACCGGCCACGGAGCCACCCCTTTCAGTTCCGGCATAATCTCAGTCAACTGATCCATAAGCATCTGGGCAAGCCGCTGAATGGATGCCTGGCGACTTCGTTGGCGAATCGTGACTGCCGTCTTCATAATCCGGAGGAGTTGGGCCCGCAACTTGATCGGCGGGGAAAGCTCTTCCCCAGGCTGCAGCAGCAGTTCCTGAAGGGGAACACCCAACGCCCGCTGCCAACGGTAAAGGACACTTACGGGGATGTCGTTAAATTCGTTTTCCTCCTTCCGCACCTGTTTCACACTGACCCGCATTCGCCGGGCTAGTGTGCGTCGCGACACTCCCTCCAATTGTCTGACCGTGGCGAGCCGGTGAAATCGCTGGGGAGGATCCGCCGCCTGCTCCCCTCCATTCGGCGGGGGAGCCGGCCGCTCAACCGGCTTTTTGGGATCGATAGGCAGAACGCTCATAAATGCCCCTCAGTGGTAACGAGGAACTGACTTTCCACAATGCACATTTTCCCCCGGATGCTTTGTCCCGAAAGATGTAGGCTTGCCCCAATCCAGAAGTCACTGGCAGAACGGTCCGGACTAACTCTCCGCACTGGGCCCGGCCGGGCCAAACTGGCCTGTTTTCCTCCATGGGAAAGCCGATCTTTGTTTCTGCTCTGTTCCCGCTCTCCGATACCGCCCGACGGCGGGGATCTCCTTCCCTCGAAGTGCTAGAAACCGCCCTTTCCTCACGGAGAGAGCCGAAATGCCCGGCTTCTGGTTGGCTGCCGCCTTCGTGATAAGCACATGGCATGCCAAATTTTTGTGCCACTAGGGGAATTTTTAACTGTAGACCAAATAAGAAGTTACGCCGCCTTATTCTCCGAATGGTTTCGCGAAGGTATATTGGTGGCGATTCGTGCTGCAGAAACTTCGAACAGTTTCACCGCCGTGGTTGTTTAAATTTGAACGATCCAGCTCGTGCCCTCCCTTTCTCGGTTCAAGAAAGCGGTTTTCCGGAGTTTCATATTCCGACGAGATCTTTGGTTGAGAGCAAATATCCGCTCCGAGAAAGATCGAGATTGGGCGAACCTGGTGCTACAGATGGCGAGTTGCCCGCAGTCCCGGAGGAGATTCGGTGAAGCCATTCTTCCGGCATCTTGAGGTACGACAAATCTCAAGGGGAGTGGTGGTCTACTGTGTCCGGCCCCGCATCCTGGATAACTCGGAATCTCAGGAATTTGGTGAAGAACTTCGGGATGTCCTGCGGCTATTTCAGCCGCAGGCAGTGGTGTTTAATCTGCGAAACGTGGTTTTTCTGCCCACGGCTGTCCTCAGCATTTTGGTGACGCTGAAAGTTCGGCTGGAAAAAGAAGGGAAGGCTCTTGCCCTAACCAATGTTCGCCCGGAGATTCTCGAGGTTCTTCGAATTGCTGCCCTAGACCGGTGGTTTCAGATATTCCCGGATGAGGCGGACGCGGTTGCTATTCTGCTGTCTTCAGCAGCCCAATCTCCAAATTCTTAAGATTCTGTAGTCATCTCGATGAGGCCCTTTCGCAATCCTCAGTGGTTGTGGCAGCATCGGCGGACACTGCCGAGTGTCCTGAGCGAGGCAGGGCGACTCCTTTCCGAAATCACCGGCGAGCTTGAACACCGGGGGTGGTCCCACCGGGATATCTTTTCCGTGCAGCTGGCGGTCGAAGAAGCCCTGGTCAATGCTATCAAACATGGAAATCGCAACGACCCCAGAAAGACTGTCACCGTTAGCTGCTGGCTAAGTGAGGACCTCTTTCGAGTTGAAATTGAAGATCAAGGCGACGGGTTCGACCCGGCAACTATTCCCGACCCAACCTCCCCTGAGCGACTGGAAGAACCCACCGGACGGGGGATCATGCTCATGCGGACTTTTATGACGAAGGTGACTTATAACGCTAAGGGGAATGCGGTTGTTCTCGAGAAAAGGCGGTCAACTTCCGATTAATACCGCATGGCAAAAATTACCCGGCATCACACAGGGATTTGCACCGGAAGATTAATCTCCGCGGTTTACGAGCCAGAACCTTTTCCCTGCTTCCAATTTCGGAAACCCTTGTGGAAAGCAGTGGCAACAAGGGAGGAGCTTTAAAAGTTTAAGACAGTGTCTTCAAATTAGGAAAACGGGCCTCGTTGGCCAATCCGGAGAGTTTTTCGCAACGGTTTGCAAGGGTTTATAGGACCGTCGTAAGTTGCGACCTCGATTACAGCAGCAACGCGGGAAAAAACGTAAATTAGCCATAAGCTATTGTAGCTTTCGGAGTTATGGCACGTCTGGTTGAGGTGGGCTTTATGTCACCGAATATGAATCTGTAACGGCCGAGCTACCCAAAGAGCGTGCAAAGAAGCTCTAGCAGCATCCACCCGACATAATCCCGGCAGTCTGAAACCAGTCTGGACACGTCGGAATTTTCAATTTCTCGAAAAACTTCCTGCTGGCCATCGTGCCCATTGCCAAAGGCGTAGGATTGCAAGAGCTTTAGCCCACCAACGCCAGCTTACCCAAACCCGTTGCCTCGGCCGGTCCAAAAGCCGACCGTCCGTCGTAAGCAGTTTTCGTCATTTCTGAAAGGTCCGGGCCCTCCGGAGTGCGAAACAGGGCCCTCTCTTCCTAGTGGCCCCACGGCGTTGGGGCCGTCCCCCTGCTCCCACGGTTTCGAGGGAAGACCTCAAATGATTCCCCGGGCCTTTTCATAAGCAAGAATTTTGTCCTCATGTTGGAGAGTCAGACCGATGTCGTCGAGTCCCTGGAGGAGACATTCTCGCCGGAACGGGTCCACCTCGAATGACCAGCGGAGGCCCCATTCATCCTCCAGCGTGCAGTTTTCCAGGTCCACAGTCAATCGATAGGGCAGGTGCTGTCTGGCCCGGGAAAACAGCTCCTCTACCTGCTCCTCGCTTAAGGTGATGGGCAACATGCCGTTTTTGAAGCAATTGTTGTAAAAGATGTCGGCAAAACTGGGGGCAATCAGGACCCGAAACCCGTAGTCGGCTAATGCCCAGGGAGCATGTTCCCGGCTGGAACCGCAGCCAAAGTTCCTTCTGCTTAGGAGGATACTAGCCCCCTGGAATTCCGGTCGATTTAATTCGAAATCGGGATTGGGGGTACCATCCTCTAAATACCGCCAATCGTAAAAGAGGAACTGGCCGAACCCAGTCCGCTCGATGCGTTTGAGAAATTGTTTTGGGATGATCTGATCGGTATCCACGTTTGCCCGATCCAACAGGGCCACAATGCCGGTGTGACGTCGAAGTGGTTGCATCCGTTTCTCCCAGAAGTATCTCCCACGAGGACTTCAACTTTTCATTGGGGTCGCCGATTCTCCGGTAAGATCCCCGGCTTGCTCCCCCAATAATAACGAGCTTTCTCCGATTCCTCCCCCAAACAGTCGCACCAAAACCGGAAACCACTCCCCGTTCAGGTTGACCGTTCCGATCCCGCACTCAAGCTTGCGTTCCCGTTCGTGAGATAGCTCAGGTGGAAAGCCAACAAGCTACCCTCCCAAGACCTCCAAGCCCCGAGTGTGCAAATCAGCTTCCAGAGGAAGGTGCTTAGGGAGGCCATTCCACTCTCACATTTTCCGGAGGGAGTCCATTCCGCCCACTGATGGCTTCCCACAAGGCTCTCCGGTGGATCGACCTATTAAGGGGACCGTATCGCCAATTGGCGTAACCGAGTTACCGAAATTGCCATTTACGAACGTCGACAAAATGGCCGGCGATAGCTGCGGCAGCAGCCATGGCGGGCGAAACCAAATGGGTCCGGCCGCCTCTGCCTTGCCGACCTTCGAAGTTTCGGTTTGTGCTGGAGGCACACCGTTGTCCCGGCTCCAACCGATCGGGATTCATGGCCAGACACATGCTGCAACCGGGCTCCCGCCACTCAAACCCGGCATCGCGGAAGATCCGGTCCAAGCCCTCCTCCTCTGCCTGCCGTTTGACTAACCCACTCCCGGGTACCACCATAGCATGGACCCAGGGTGCCACCCGATAGCCCCGCACCACTTCAGCCGCCGCACGCAAATCCTCGATCCTCCCGTTGGTGCAAGAGCCGATAAACACCCGGTCAATTCGGATAGATTCGATCGGAGTGCCAGGCTCCAAACCCATGTACTGGAGGGCTTTCTCGGCCGCTGCCCGTTCCACGGGATCTACAAATTCCGCCGGGTCCGGCACACAGCCGGTTACCGGCACCACTTGGGCTGGATTTGTGCCCCAAGTCACCTGAGGAGCTACCTCAGTAGCATCGAACACCAAAGACTTATCAAAGCGGGCCCCCGGATCCGTGGGGAGTTTCTCCCAACGGGCTACCGCCCGGTCAAATTCCTCTCCTTTCGGGGCAAAGGGTCTCCCTCGAAGATAATCGAACGTCTTTTCGTCCGGAGCAATCAAGCCTGCCTTGGCCCCGGCTTCAATCGACATGTTGCAAACGGTCATCCGGCCTTCCATGGATAGTTCCCGAATGGCCTGCCCGGTATACTCGATGCAGTATCCAATCCCTCCCTCCACTCCGATTCGACCAATGAGGAACAAAATCAGATCCTTTGCAAACACTCCGGGAGCCAGCTTTCCTTCCACTCGGATTTCCATAGTTTTGGGCTTGTATTGCAAGAGCGTCTGAGTTGCTAGCACATGCTCCACCTCACTGGTGCCAATTCCAAACGCCAAAGCTCCGAAAGCCCCGTGGGTGGAAGTGTGGCTATCTCCGCAGACGATGGTCATGCCCGGCTGCGTCAGCCCCAACTCCGGTCCAATCACATGCACAATGCCCTGGCGAGGATCGTGGATATCAAATAGCGTGATCCCGAACTCCTCGCAATTCTTCCGGAGCGTTTCGATCTGCTGACGAGCAATCGGATCTAAGATGGGCAAACTGCGGTCTGTGGTAGGTACGTTGTGATCCACAGTGGCGAAAGTCCGCTCTGGCCGACGAACCTTTCGGCCCGCCAGACGAAGCCCCTCGAATGCCTGAGGGCTGGTTACCTCATGAACCAGATGGAGATCGATGTAAAGGATGGTTTGTTTTCCGTCCTCAGCGTAAACAACGTGATCATCCCAAATTTTTTCAAATAACGTTCGAGCTGACATAGGCAATATATCCCTAACTTCAAAACGATCCTACAACCGGCCCAGAGAGAGCGTTTCCGACCGATCAGAAAAACCCTCAATGTTTCCTTCCGATCAAAAACCGGACCGGTTACCCAGAAAATCTTCAACCCGAGGGATGGGCTAAATGGCAACGTTACTGCCGAGTGTACCCCCGTTACCAAAGCCAGAACCAATTCTGGCCGGGCCTCAATCAGCATTCACTTTTAAACCGCGATCGAGAATGAAATTATCCTCGGCCAGGTGGTGCCTTCCGCAGATAATTGGCAAACTACTGTGACAATTATACTTACAGGGACACCCCTCAAGGGGATAAGTTGCTTTAGCCGGCAGAAACCCTTTTGCCGGTCGGATGATCCCGGAGAAAACCCGCGGGGGCATTCCCCCAAAACGAGGACACTCGACAACGGTGGTGAGATCCCCGGCATTCTCCCTCTCCAACGGGCTGAGTTTCCTGGAGGGCATTTGGTGAACACCGGATTTCAAAGCCCCGGGGAAGGGCCGCAAAAAACCAGGTGGAGTCAGAAAACCAAGTCTTTGAATCAAAGATGTCGGGACCAAGCCGGACAAATCCCTTGTAGCTACTCCGGCACACAGTAGAGAAATGGCGATCACCCCGATAAACTCCAAGAATGGGGAGTGCAAACTATGGTTGGGAGGCATACCGGGATTGGAGCCCTTAGACGATGGCAACATCTGCCCGATAGGTTATTGGGGCTATTAGAGAGAACGCCAATTTCCCACCGAAAGAAATCGAAGCCGACGTTGAACCCCCCAGCACCTTGCCGAAGAGCCAATCCATCTCCGTTCCGCTGAAGGTTTTCCCGGAGCATTGTCCGGTAGCCTACATGCCCTCAATCTCGGAAAATTGGAATTCCAGACGAAGTTGGCCCTAATCGCGGCAAATAGTCGAGCAAAATTGTGAACGATTTCAATGGGGTGTAAGCGGTTACAAAGCAGATTAAACGTCTTTAAGAAGTTCAGCTTCAGTTGTCTGCACTTCCATGGTGGAAACAGCCAAAGGAGGTTTGCTATCTCCCCGATGAAACCTAGGAAACTCAACGGACTTTTAGTCCGAACGGGGAATCTGCCCCGGGGTAAATCTTTGGTCGGACTTTTTCAGCTGCCGTGCCCGAACGTGGAAATTTGATTTCCCGGCCACTCCTTTGGTTCAGCTTTTAAGCGAAAAATGGATTTGGAAAACAAGTGTCGGCAGTGAGTAAACCCGACCCCTTAAAAAGGTAGGATCATTAGTCCCCCCAGAAGTCTCCGGTCCAACCCTTTAGCGAACAAAGGTGTGGTTAGATGAAAACGAGCCGGCTGATCTCCGTTTCCGCCTTTCTCGTAGCCTCGTTGTTTGTGCTCCCCCGTACGTTTGGGCAGCCCACTCAAACCCCCGGACAAGAAGACCTCGATCGGGCGGTGATGCTAAAGGTGGAAGCCCGAACGCTCGGAGAACTGGGAGAGGTCATCCGCCTGTGCGAAAGTGCCCTCGAGAAAGGCCTGGATGCCGAACATGCGGAATTTGCCCGCCAGCTGCTAGCGGGTACCCGCATCCAGCGAGGACTGGAAGTGGCCGAGCATGTTCTGCCGCGGCTAAGGCCTGGAACCTCCGAGTTTCTCACATTACGCCAGTTGGCCGCCGAGGATTTAAGCAAAGGCTTGGAGCTGGACGCGAAGCAGCCGGCCATTTGGGTTGCCCTGGCCAAGCTTCATCTTTTGCCTGGCGGAGATGCGAAGAAAGCTCGAGAGGCCATCGATCAGGCGGTGGCTGTGTCCTCGGAAAACCCCCGGGTGCGGGTGGAGGCCTTACTCCTCCGGGCAGGACTTGAGCAAGATCCGCAGAAGAAACTTGCGGACCTGACGGCAGCCATCGAGGTTAATCCGGATTTGCCTATGCCCTATCGGATGCGGGGTGCCCTTTACGCGGATTTGGGTGAGGAACAAAAGGCCATTGCAGATCTCGACAAGGCTTTGGAGATCGACCCGGAGCATGCCCTGACGTGGCAGGTTAAGGGCATGGTTTTAGCGAAGTTCGGCCGGTACGAGGAGGCTTTAAGTTGCTTTCAGAAGGCCCAGGAGTTGGCCCCGGAGGCTACCGCCCCCCTGCTGGAACAGGCCCGGGTGCTCGGTCTTCAGCTGAAGTATGACGCCGCTTTAGAACGACTGAATGAGGCTATCCGCTTGGCCCCAGAAAACGTGGCAGCTTTACTCCTGCGAGCCGCCATTCTGGGTGAACTTAAACGGGATCAAGAGGCTTTGGAAGATATAGAGCGGGCTTTGAAGATCAATCCAAAATTGCCCATCGCTTTACGGTTGCGATTGATGCTCCTTGTTCGGAATGGAAAAGTCCCCGAGGCCATCCGTGCAATTGTTGCCTTACGCGAGTTAGAACCCCAGGATACCACTTTACTTCTCCAACATGGGCTGCTCGAAATGGCTGCAGGCAGACCTCGCAAGGCTATTACCCTGTTGACTCAGTACTTGGAAAAACAACCCTCGGATGCAACTGCCTTGATTGCCCGGGGAGACTGCTACCTAACAATCGGAAAACATGCGGAGGCCATCGCGGATTTTGAAAAGGCATTGCCGCTGGCCCAAGACAACCCGACATTCTTGAACAATTTCGCTTGGGTTCTTTGCACCTCGCCAGAGGACCATCTTCGCGACGGCCAGCGGGCCCTCGAACTGGCCAAGCGAGCTTGTGAACTTCTGGAGTACAAAGCAGCTTTTGCCCTAAGTACCTTGGCGGCCGCCTATGCAGAGCTTGGGGACTTCCAAAAAGCTATCCAGTGGGCAGAAAAAGCGGTGGAAGCTGCCGAGGGAGAAGAGCGGGAGCATATTTCGAAAGAGTTGGAATGTTATCGGCAAGGAAAACCTTTCCGAGAAAGACAGGAAAAGCCTGAGGCTCCCGAAGAGGAAAATTGATCCAGGTCACAAACCCCGCGGTCTCAATCGGAGCTTGTCTGCAGTTGTAAAAATGTTGAGAAGCCATTCATGTGCACAGAGATGGCTGCAGCCCCCCTCTTATGCATCTTGTGAAGGAATCGGCGGTTTCGACCGCCGGGGGCAGCAAAGCGGAAATTCTGTGTAGCTCCGGGGACTTGGTGGTAAACCGGTGCCTTGTCGGGCACGCGAGGGTGTCCGGTTTCCTTAGTATCTGCTTCCGGCTTCTTGAGAGTGGAAAACCTTCGGAGACCGGCCTAGCGGTAGCTTCACGACCGGAGGAACCACTAGATAATTGTCGCTGGCAAGGGCAAGTGTCTTCTTTGCAGAACCCCGAGAGGACAGTAGGAAAAGTTCCGGGACCAGTTGGCAAACCAAGTAGGGCAGGCAACGAATGCTCCCCGCGATTCCGACCTTCATGGCGGCCTTGAAGGTTTTTCCCGAAGCCGAGCCCGGAAGTTACCACCACAGGTTCCTTCGTGGAGCACCCCCGCGGATTCACAGATTGGAAGTTCCCATTTCCCAGCACAGAGCTGGTTGGGAAATTTCGGGGCTAAGCTTCGAGTTCGAACCGTTCCTGGGTTTATCCACAAGGCGTTGTTATCCGATACTCCTCCAACCGCTCAGAATATTCGTGCTAAGGCTCCCCCGTCCACAACCAAACAGGTGCCGGTGATATATCGGCCTGCCTCGCTGGCGAGCAAGAGTGCAGGGCCTACCAATTCCTCCGGATCAGCCCACCGTCCCAATGCCGTTCGAGCGGCCAGGGCATCTTGCTGTTCCTTGGTGAGAATCGACATTGGCATATCTGTGGCAATGGGTCCTGGAGCGATGCAGTTCACCGTGATTCCGAACGGTCCCAGGTCCAAAGCTGTAGCCTTAGTCATGGCGATCAAAGCCCCTTTGGTTGCGGAATAGGCGTTACGCTTGGGAGTACTAGCCAACCCCATGATGGAAGAGATATGAATAATTCGGCCCCACCGTCTCTCCTTCATCCCTGGCACAAGTGCCCGGGTGATCACCATTACGTTTGTCAAATTAAGCTCGAGCAAATAATCCCAGTCTTCATCGCGAATTTCGTCAATTGCTTGAGGAATATTCCATCCGGCGTTGTTGACCAAAATATCCACTCGGCCGAACCGCTCGAGGGCAACCTCAGCCACCCGACGGGCCTCTTCCCGCCGGGCCACATCCGCAGGAATCCATTCCACTCGCCTACCTGTGTTTCCCGCGATTTCCTCGGCAGCTTGCCGCAGGGGCATCTCCTGCCGGGCACAAAGGAACAAATCAGCACCGGCCTCTGCAAGTCCCCCGGCGATAGCTCGGCCAATTCCCCGACTTCCACCCGTCACCAGAGCCACCTTCCCCGAGAGGTCAAAAAGCCGCTGAATTCTTTCCCCAAGGAGCATGAGTTCCACTCCTGTGCTCCACTTAACTTGCTGCGAACCTCTGGAAAGTGCCTCTTAAGCGTGTAATCGGGACCCGATAATCCCAATATGTGACCGACTACTCTAGGAAACCATTGACAAACCGGGCTCCCTGTCGAATAACCTGAATTTTTCCGGATTTCCACCGGTCTGTCTCTAGAATGAATGGTTTCCTACCGAGTCATGGGGGAACAACTGACTCTCCGGACCGGCCGGCAACTTATGGTGAGATATGCCGGAGACCGCAGGCCTAGCTTCGCAATCTACTTTTACCTTCGTGATCCTGAGTACTCGGGGGGAGTGCCGGGTTCAACGTTCCGGAAATCCTGTCCACGGCCGATTTTTCTGTTAAAAGCACATTTCCAACCCCGGGCTAAAAGTTCAATGACCCCAACAACCTCTCGAACTGGCCATTTTAAAGCCCGACCGTAATTTCTTCTCCCTCTCCATCCTCGGAAGACCGTAGGCTCGACCGCGAGGACTCTGGCCGACACATGGGTTGGTCGAAACGAAAGTGCCTTCAATGCTGTCCCGAAAAGATGAATTTAGGACCACTTCGGCGGACCGAGAAATGTCCCCCCAATTCGAACCGCAACTGCTTTCAGGGAGGTTTCAAGAAAGGAAAAAAGCCTAGGTCCCGGGAAAGAAGGAAGTCCTTCTATGCCGTAAGGGCTTCCACCACCAAATCGCCCACTTGGCTGGTGCTATAACCCATTTTGCCGGCTGCCTGACTTCTCATCTTGGTCCCCGTAACGATCTGAATTGCTCGATTAACCCGCTCTGCTGCTCGCGGATAGCCACAATGCTCTAAGAGCATGGCCAAAGCGGCAATGCAGGCTATAGGATTGATCACACCCAAACCCGTATACTTGGGAGCACTGCCCCCCATAGGTTCAAACATGCTCGTGCCACCGGGTTCCGGATTAATATTGGCCCCCGCGGCCACCCCCATACCCCCCTGAATAATGGCCGCCAGGTCCGTGATGATGTCCCCGAACATATTCGTGGTGACAATCACGTCGTAATTTTCAGGGTTTTTCACCATCCACATACAACAGGCGTCCACATGGTTGTAGTCCGTCTGAATGTCGGGATATTCCTTGGCTACCTCCTGAAAAGTCCGCCACCACAGATCGTGACCGTAGGTAAGAACATTCGTTTTGGCAACGAGTGTTAACTTTTTCTTTTTGTTCCGCTTTCGCGTGTACTCGAAAGCCCATCGGATACATCGTTCGCAGCCTTTACGAGTATAGATGGCCACCTGCATGGCCACCTCATCTGGAGTTCCTTTTTTGAAAAACCCGCCGAGGCCGCAATAAAGGTCCTCGGTATTTTCTCGAACAACCACAAAATCAATGTCCTCCGGTCCCTTGCCAGCCAACGGGGTTTCAACTCCCGGATAGAGCTTTACAGGCCGAAGATTAATGTATTGGTCGAAATGGAATCTCAAGGTCAGAAGAAGCCCTCGCTCTAGAATTCCTGGCGGTACCTGGGGATGGCCGATCGCTCCTAAAAGGATGGCAGGAAATTTTCCCAGCTCTTCCAAAGCCCCCTCTGGCAATACCACTCCGGTGCGGAGGTAGTAATCTCCCCCGTACTCAAAGTGCTTCGTCTCGTAGCGAATATTTTCCAGCTTGGCTACCGCCTCGAGGACCTTAAGGGCCTCGGCGACCACTTCCGGCCCGGTTCCATCCCCGGGAATCACCGCAATCCGAAGAACATCTTCCTTTCCGGTTGTTGCTGGTTTTTCCTTGGGCATTGTGGCAACGGCACCCATAGTCATTCCCTTATTGGCAGATCAAGGAACCTCAAGCGGAAGATAACCACAAAACTCAGCAAAACATCAGAAGTCACCCCGCACCGTTCCCATTCGAAAATCCGGAAACCCAAATCGGCGGTACAAAAAGTTGCATCATAACTTTTTATGCCATAAAAAGGAACCGTAACTCAAATTACCGCGAACACGAACCCGCCCATAAACGCCCCCAATGTCCCATTGGCCTACATTGATGCACAGGTTGCCTTCTGGGCGAAAAAATAGCATTTTACGGCTCGCGGAGCCGTTTCACAACCATATTAACAGCTTTCGGTCCTTTGAAAACCAGGAGAATATCGGCGGAGTGGTGCTCCGATACCAAACTCGTTTGGCCCAAAAAATTCGTTACCAATCTGGTGAATCCGCTAATTAGCTAAAGGTTTCGGTTTAAGCGGTCTGGCCGACGGTTCAGCCCGCGGAGAAGAGTCTGATGCTTTTGAGTCTTGCCAAGCCTGTATCTTATTTTTTCCCTTGCCGCATGCTTTCCTTAAGCTTAGCGGTCACCGGACTGTTGGGGATGTTTGGAAGTTGGGGTCTTACTCGGGCCACAGAGCCTTGGCTTCCTGCCCAAGACACTTGGGCCGAGACTATGGCCTGTCTCTCGGTACCCAATCCTGCATCTTTACAGGAGAAAGCTTGGGAACGGATTGCTCAAGAGCTTTGGAAACGGTTTCCCATGGAGACGGACTGGTTTTTCCAGGATGCTCCAGAACGTCAACCGGGGCAAATGCTCAACTTTCGGCGGGATTTGGGATGGTACTTCGTTTTGCAACCCCACTTTGAGGAGTTTGTCCGGGCATTTTTGGTACTGCTAGAAAAACCGCTCCAAGAACTTCCGTCTGCCGAGGCGGCGGCGTTTCGAATTCGCTTTCAAAACATGGCAAACGCCAAAAAGCCGGCGAATGATCCGGCCTGGATGCAACTTTACGTGGAGGCCTGCCAAGCCCGCCGCTTGTTGCGACTGCGGAACCTCATCGAGTTGGCACCGCGTTTCGTCTTTGCCAAACATTTCACGATGGGCGGATCCCATTATGCATATACCGAGGGGCTTTCCAATGCTTGGAACGAACGGCATTTCATCCCTGGATCGGCCCTTTGCCTTGCAGTCTGGGACGGAGGCAAGTTCCGAGTAGAAACACTCCTTGCAGATCCGAAGGGTGTCATCCGGGATCCGGATGTTTCCTTCGATGGTTCGAAAATCCTTTTCGCGTGGAAAAAGTCGGATCGCGAGGATGATTATCACTTGTATGAGATGGACGCGTCCACCGGGGAAATTCGCCAGTTGACCCAGGGGTTGGGAGTAGCGGACTACGAGGGAAGTTACCTGCCCGACGGAAGTATCGTTTTTAACTCCACCCGGTGCATCCAGGCCGTCGACTGCTGGTGGACGGAGGTGAGCAATCTTTTCGTACTTGTCCCCCCTCGAAACGAAATCCGCCGGCTTACGTTCGATCAAGTCCACACCAATTACCCCGTGGCCACCGAAGACGGTCGGATCATCTACACCCGATGGGAATATAACGACCGAGGCCAAATCTTCGTGCAGGCTTTGATGGAAATGAACCCCGACGGCACAGGACAGCGGGGACTTTACGGGGGCAATTCGTGGTTTCCCACGACGATCCTGCATGCTCGGCCTATCCCGGGCACCCAACAATTTGTGGGGATTGCCACCGGTCATCACAGTCGACAACCAGGAAAGCTCATCCTAATTGATCCTCGCAAAGGGCGGGAAGAAAACCTCGGGGTGCAGCGGGTTGCACCCATTCGAGAAACGCCGGCAGTGAAAATCGATGCCTATGGCCAGGAATGGGAGCTGTTCCAGTACCCGTACCCAATAACGTCTTGGGAGTTCCTTGTGGGTTACCATCCTGTGGGATGGACTTGGGCCAATCGGTGGGGAGTACCGTTTGGAATCTACTGGATGGACATGGACGGGCGACGGGAACTTTTGGTGTGGGATGCGGAACTACCGTGCAACCGGCCTGTTCCCGTGCGATCTCGGCGAGCCTTTCACCGGGCGAGCCATTTCTCCTCTAATGCACGATCAGCCATCTGTTATGTCCAGAATGTCCACGCTGGTCCCGGCCTTAGTGGCATTCCTCCCGGCACTGCTCGATGGCTCCGGGGAATTGCTCTGGACTTCCGGGCTCTGGCCATCGGCAAAAATAAGAATCAAGGTCCAGCCGGTGCAGGCATGATTAGCACGCCGATCGCAATTGGCAACGGTGCCTGGGATGTGAAAATCGTTCTGGGGGATGCAAAGATCGAAGCGGATGGCTCAGCCTGCTTTGAAGTACCCGCTTGTGTACCTATTTACTTCCAAGTGCTTGACGAACGGGGTTTTGCCATTCAATCCATGCGAAGTTGGGTTTCTCTGCAACCTGGAGAAAAGTTGGGTTGCGTGGGATGCCATGAACATAAGAACACTGCACCGCCAGTTACTCGAACGTTTCCCCAGGCATTCCGCCGCGGTCCAGAGAAGCTCCGCTCGTTTTACGGACCACCGCGGGGTTTTAGCTTCCGGAGGGAAATCCAGCCGATCCTTGATGCTAAGTGCATATCCTGCCACGATGGCTTGCAAGCCTCCGATCTGAGAGATAAGGAGGTGGTCGATCCGGTAGCCAAGCGATACTGGAGTCAGGCTTATCTCAGCCTTACTCACAGCCAGTGGAAGGGCCCTGATTCTGGCTGGGTAGGGGATCCGCAACATCCCGTGGTTTCGTGGATCCACGCCCAAAGTGTTCCGCCAATGTTGCCGCCCTATTCCGCGGGTGCTGCCCGAAGCAGACTTTTTGCGATGTTGACCGAGGGGGAAGGTGGTCATCCTGTCGTGGAACTTTCTCAGGAGGAAATTCATAAACTTGCAGGATGGATCGACCTAGCTGTGCCATTTTGCGGAGATTACCAAGAAGCCCATGCTTGGAGTCCGCAAGAACTTGCTACCTATCGGTCTTACCTTGATCGCCGTAGGGAGTTGACGGGATTGCCAGCCCTTGTCACCGAGATTCTTGCACTTTCCGAACTTTGCACCCCTTGAACGCAATGAGCACGCATCACCACGCCCACGCCAGCAGGACTTCCCTCTAAGCCTGAAAGGCGGTGATTTTTTGGAACAAATCCGGGGTTGGGAGAACCACGAGCGGAGGCCATCTTTATTGTCGAATTTGACAGCACTCAGCCCTCCGGCTACCTTAGAAAAGGATCGAAGGAACCCCTCAGCGATTGGGGACGTGAGAGAGTTGGGGCCTACCAAAGTTCAAATTTGTTGAGAAGTTTTACCTCCAACCCTTCCGGGCAGCCTGAAATACCAGACTTACCCACAGGAAGTTTCACCCTCTCTTAGTGGTTTTGAAGCACTAGGTATTCGGGAGACACAGCGATGAAGCAACCGCGGCTCTCAACGCTTGGTCGACGAGAATTTCTAGCTTCGACAGGGATTTCCCTGGCAGGCGGCTTTTTAGGGCTCAATGGGGGTAGTGGGTGGAGGGTCGCCCACGCCCAGTCGGCTGGTGAGTCTGCTGCACAAAAGCTCGGATGGCAGCTGGCGTGTCAGCTTTACACCTTCCGCCGGTTTCCATTCTATGAGGCGATCAAGAAGATATCTGCTTTGGGGATTCGCCTGCTGGAACCAGCGTTCTTCCTCCGACTGGATGCCGATCAACCTGGACTGGTCACGAGCGAGGCTCTCCCGCCGGAAAAGCGGGCAGAAATGCGGCAACGGATGGCTGCCCTGGGCCTATCGATGCCGAATTTCTATGCCAACCTAACCGCGGATCGCCAGCAGGCCCGCAGAGTTTTCGAGTTCGCCAAAGAAATGGGGGTGGAAACGCTGGTGTCCGAGCCGCCGCCGGAGGCCTTCCCCATGCTCGACGAATTGTGCCAAGAATTCTCCATTAATCTGGCGGTTCACAACCATCCTCAATCTCCTACCTCCCGGTATTGGCACCCGGAACGGGTCCTAGCTGTTTGTGAAGGACGAAGCAAACGGATCGGGGCATGTTGCGATACTGGCCACTGGGTCCGGTCGGGGTTAAATCCGGTCGAATGCCTTCGCCAGATGGCCGGGCGGATCATTACCCTGCACCTGAAAGATGTCGCGGAATTTGGGAAGCCAGAGGCTCGGGATGTCCCCCTGGGGACAGGAAAAGCTGACTACCAGGCAGTTCTCCGCGAACTCCACCGGCAAGGCTTTAAGGGAGTGATGAGCATCGAGTACGAACATGACTCCCCTGATCTGGAAAAGGATGTTGCGGCCTGTATCGCTTTCGTGGAAAAGGTGGCCGGAGAACTTGCAGGAACTTAACTGACGGGTGCAACTAGGGGAAACTGCCACCGCAGGGGGGCATCTCCGGACAAATCCGGGAGGGATTGTCTCCGACAACTCAAATTTCAGCCGATTCCGGAGGCAGAGATAACCCGGACCGGGACTGTGTGCCCGTTTGTGATCGATGAATACATCGGAGATTAGGACCCGGTGGCAAATAACCCCAAACTGCCCCGCTGGGGGTCCGATTGGAATCTATCTATCCGAGGGATCGGCTTTACGACGGGAGTTAGCCCATGAAGATCGGCTTTCATACCGACGCTTTTAACTCGGCTTACTGGAGCTTTGAAAAGTGCTTGGAATGGGCCCAAGCCCACGATGTTCATTACATCGAGTGCGGTGTAATCGACGGGGTCAGTTGGATCCACGGCTTGGGCTACCATCCGCATGTGGCTTTGTACGAAGATCCCGCTTTGCTCCAGAAAAAGATGGCTGGCTACGGAGTAAGATTTTCCCAGATTGATGCCGCCTACCCGCTCTCCGGAAAGGACGGCCCGGTCCGGGGAGTCCCTTATGTGATGAAAGCCATAGCTTGGGCTCGGCTAGTGGGGTGTCCTTGTGTGGACACTACCGATGGGCTTAAAGCTCCGAGCGACCTCACCGAAGAAGAAGCTATAGATCTGATGCGGCGAAGTTATGAGCAAATCCTTGAGGTAGCGGAGGCCCACGGCATTATTGTCAATATTGAGCCTCACGGTCACTTTACCACCAAGCCGGAGTTCATGGAGCGGATGCTTCGTTTTGTGGATAGCCCGTACCTTCGGATGAATATGGACACGGGCAATACCTTCATTGCCGGCCAGGACCCGGTGGAATTTCTAAAACGGTTCATCCATAAGGTGTCTCATGTTCACATCAAGGATGTCTCCGAGTCGCTGGCTCGTGCCACCAGAGGCAAGGAGACCGGAATTGCTGTTAGTCACTGTGCTTTAGGGGAGGGGGTTAACGCGGACAACATTCGGCGGTGCTTGGAAGTTCTTCGGGATCACGGTTATACGGGGGTATTAAGCATCGAATGTGAGGGGCAGGGCGGCCCAATGCTCGAGCGGTCCCTCCAGTGGCTCCGATCAACCCTCCAGTCTTTAGGGATCCCGGAAGAGGTTTGAGGGAAATCCGGGATCATCAAAGGGAAGCACCGAAGGATATCCCCATGGTTGCGGAGCCAATTTGGAGCGAGCCCCTCCCCGCGGAACAAGTTCGGGAATTCCTCAGGCGGGCAGTCCGGGCGGGAGAAACCCCGCGGGCTTTGGGGTACCGGATGCCGGCGGAGTGGTCTCCACATCGGGCCACGTGGCTTTCCTGGCCCCATAAGGAGCAAAGTTGGCCGGGCCTATTCCGGGGCATTCCAGAACTCTGGGCTGAGCTAGTGAAAGCCCTTATCGCTGCCGGTGAACACGTGTTTATCTTGGCAGGCGGGGACTCCGTCTTCTCCGAGGCAAAGGCCTTAGTGGGAGATCTTCCCCAGTGCCAACTTTATCCTATTCCCACGGATGATGCTTGGATTCGGGACAGCGGTCCTATTTTCCTTTCCCACCCCGATCCGCAAATGCCCCCAGCCCTAGTCGACTGGCGATTTAATGCCTGGGGGGGCAAATATCCGCCATATGATCAAGATGACGCCATTCCTTTTCACATAGCCCGGCTCACCGGCCGACGCCGGTTCGAAGTCCCCATTGTTCTCGAAGGCGGTGCGGTTGATGTAAACGGCCTAGGAACGGGAATTGTGGCCAGGGGTTGCCTGTTGGCCCCCTCGCGGAACCCCGGCTTAACAGAGGACGATTTGGCTGCTTTTCTTCGAGAATATCTGGCCATCGACCACATAATTTGGGTCGAGGGAATGTTGGAAGGCGATGACACCGATGGCCATGTCGACCAGCTTGCCCGGTTCGTAAATCCTCGAACCGTGGTGGTTGCTGCCGAAGAGGATTCGTCCGATCCTAATTACGAGGTGCTTCAGAATTTGAAGGAAATGTTATCTTCCGCTTGCGACCAGGAAGGTCGGCCACTGGAGCTTGTTCCTCTCCCCATGCCCCGTCCCATTTTCATCCAGGGCCAACGCGTGCCTGCAAGTTACGTCAACTTTTATATCGCCAACCGGGCTGTGATCCTCCCCGCTTTCGACGATCCTGCCGATAGGTTAGCTGCCGAAACCCTCGCAAGGCTTTTCCCGGAGCGGGAGGTTGTTCCCCTCCCAGCCCGCCAATTGGTCTGGGGACTGGGAGCTTTTCACTGCATCACCCAGCAAGAGCCTGTTTGATTCTCTCCTTCCTACCACCGACACTTCCTTCTGTAAACGGATATGCCGGCTCCTAGCCGGGAGTACCTTCCTTTCCCCTAAGATTCGCAGTTGCCCTGCTAGTGGACTATCGCCAAATTCCGAGACCGGCATCCGTTGAATGGTCCGCAGATTTTTTCCGACATTTTGCCCGGCCTTACGGCACCGTCGTAGGTTGGAGGGTGTTGAAGCAGAAACTAGGGAAAAGGCGAATTGGTCGTAAGTTTTTCTGACCTCAAAACTTAAGGCACATGCGATCGGCGGGCTTTTTTCTGCCATCCAATGTCAATCCATAAGGCCGTATTACCGGAAGACCTCGGAAAGAATGGCTTGCGAGGTCAACCCGGCATGATCTTGGTAATTTGAAAACAGTCTGTAAGAGTACACTCTTCGGACTAGTGGGTTGAATTATTAAGAGTTTTCGGGGAGACGTGTGGAACGATCTTCCAGGTCTTCCCACCTATTTCAAACGGTCATTGGCTGCCCAGTTTCCAATAATGGACGTCAGTATACCAAAGCTCTAGTTTTGACATTCCTCGCCAGTTCTATCACCCCCAATCTCGAAGCAGATGCCTGTTAATTTTGCCGTCTTGCCTCGCCCGGGCTTTCTCCTCCGGAGGCAGGCCGAAGAATCAAAGTTACCGGGGTTCCGATGGGAGGGATTCGTTCGGCAAAGCATCGGAACATCAACGCCGCATTGGCAGTACTACTTTGAATGGGAACATCTAGGACGGCGGTGGCAAAGTTGGCCACACAGATGAGCTCCCCATCCAAATCGGCAAGGTAAATCTCTCGCCCCGTTCTTTCATCACGTGCGAATTGACTTCCGGCAAATACCCACGGGTACTGCATACTTCGCCAAGCATCCCATTGATCATGGGGATGAAGCTCGTCTTCGAACTGGTTGGCCACCACACCCTCGAACATTCGATACATGGCCGAAATATCCTGAACCCAGTCTTGAGCCCGGACTTCCCGGCGAACCCCATTTTCTTCCCAGCGAACGGTAATGTCGATCACGCTGCCGCTTGGTGGCCGAAACTCGGGATCGAACTGAACTGGGGAGCCGGCCTCTGCCCCTAAAGCCAGTAGCCCAGCGTGCACCACATACGAGGCCGTTGATACCCAAACGACCGATTCATGGGCTTTGGAACGTCCACTACAGGCAAACAATTCCAGGGGTACATCTTGCTGACAAACCTGCCCAACAAGCACCAAAGCCCGCTCTACCGGGTCTATCCAGGCCAAGTACTGCGGATGTAAAAGCTGGAGTCGCTCCGGATGATCCACTAGCGGGGGGCCGAGCCTGAGGGATTCCTCTTCCTTTCTTCCGGAGGACGCCAGGCTATCTTCACTCCCAACTTTTGCTGGAGAGGACAGGGGCTTTGCGGGTGAAACTGTTTCCGAAGCCACCGGCTGGGGGGGCGGTTCAGTCAACTGCTCAGGTCCAATTCCCGCCGTTTGGTCCTGCGCCCGCCCTGATTCTACATTTTGAGAGGCTTCGGGCGTCGGCATGAAAGAAGTCGCCTCTTTCTCGGCTGGAACTTCCTCCGGCCGCCCGAGGGTTTCCAAACCGCCAGACACTTTCGGCCCTGCCACTGCCTGGGGGCTTTCGAGCGGGGGAGTTTTAGCGGTCGCTTGGGGTTCCGGAAAATATTCCTTTTCCACCGCTTCCACTGCCTTAGGGGGCAATTGGGAACTTGGGGCCTGATGCTGTCCCCCGCATCCCCCAAGTGTCCAGAAGAGTACTGCTCCAACTGCGAGGAGCAATCCCCACATCCACAGGGCACATTTTGGCACATTGCAAAGGCCAATTACTTTGCCCAGTCGCACCGACCCCGGTCCAATTTTCGGTTGGCAACCGTGCCTCATCGCTTTAACCTTTCCGATTGGGAGTACCGGATAACTTGGATTGCCCGGCCTCGACCTGGGTCAACATTTCTTCGGCTTTGCCCGAAGTACCTGAGGTCCAAGCCTCCAAACGGAGGGTAGCAAATAGCCTCGGGGTGAACGCCACACGCACCCGCGGCGTTTTTACGCCCTCAGGAAAAACCCGTCGGGACTGCGGGACTTCCGGTTCGACCACCCTTTTTCTCTGCTTTTTGCCCTCCAAAAAACACATGAGCCAGGAAGACCGCCGGAGTAGGTCAATTGTGCCAGAGCCACACGAGAGCAACCCCTTCGGCTAGGTTGCGGCAGTTCCTACAATGATTCTAACGAAAAGCACTGGGCGGGTAGTTTCCGGGATGGCGAGAATTTCCGGCTCTGCTGTTTGACAGTAGATGGAGAAACTCGAGCGGCATCCGGATCATCCGTTAAACCCCAGCGGGTATAAATCTCCCGGTAGTAACCGGGAAATCGTTCGGCAACTAAGTCCGCAAACAGTTCCGGACAACTTTCCTGCCCCCAGTCACGAGATCATTTTTGGGGGATAGTGGACCGGTAACTGCAAGAGGCAAGCAACGAAAGGTTGAGGGGCGAATCCCCATATTTGGGACCCTGACACCGGTGTCAGCCAGCAAGGCCCCCCAGTCCAAAAATCGAAGGTACAAAACGAAAGGTTTTTGGAAAAGTAGGGACACCCCAAAACGATTGATTCCTCCCTTTCCGAATGCCTCCGATAAGAAAGCAATTCAATTACCCAGTGGCTATGTTAAACCACGAAGCCTTAATGCAGTCGGAGACACCTTCGAGAAACCGTGCCTGCGAATCTGCGGCTCCAAATGCGGACACTGCTTGCTTTCCTCGTTTGGGAGAGCAAGGAGCTTCCACCAAGGAAAAGCTGTTTCGTGCCCAGTTCACGGTCGCCTGCCGAGGCCCGAAAATTCCCGAGATGGAATTGCAGGTGACCTGGGGTTCCCAGTCGTTCATTGTGACTTTGGAGATAGAAGGTAATCCCGTTTTTAAGGGCAGTTGGAAGACCTCACTTACTCGAGACGGAGAGCCTCTCGGGCCCGTTGAGGCATGGGAACTTGTCTGTCGGCACCATTCTCCCGAGGTGGGCTACGTGGAAGCAGTTCAACTTTGGAAGGGCGGATTAAAGCTGTGGCGACACATCCTGGTGGCAAGAAAAGACACGGCTGTCCTTCTGGGAGAAGCTGTAACGGGGGGCCGGCCGGAGGACCACTGGACATACTCGACTCAATGGACGTTGGCTCCAACCGTTCAATGGAAAGGTAGCCGCAGCACAACGGACGGATGGCTTTTCCTCGGCCGGAAGAAGACGATAAGATTGCTCCCCATCTTCAGCTCCGAATGGAAAGACGCGGCGGAATCCTCCAAGGTAGCAAAAAACGGCCAGCACCTATGTTTGGGAGCGGAATTCCGCGGTCGTGGGTTTTTCGTACCCGTTTTCCTTGACTGCTTCCCCCGCCGATTCACCCATCGCTGTACATGGAGACAGCTTACGATTGCGGAGAACCAAGAGCCAGTTCCGGAGGACCTAGCTGCCGCCTACCGGGTACAGGTTGGAGATGCCCATTGGCTGCTCTACCGGACCCTTGGGCCGCCGGGCAAGAGATCCTTTTTCGGTCATCAACTGGTGAGTGAACTTCTTTTTGCCCGGTTCGATCGCCAAACCGGGACCGTGAGCCCACTCCTGGAACTTATCGAGGCACCAGACTAGCCGAAAAACCGATCTTCCAAATAACGAACTTTCTACACGACCGGTCGTTCGCAGAACCCCTCAACCGCTGGGAAATCTCACGCGGGCCGAAATGGTAAATGAGGTTAATCGCGATTTTCGGCCGCAACGCCAGCTACCTCGCCAGCCTGAATAGTCGTCACCGAGTCTCCCTGCCACGGCGAGGAGGACCGGTCCCTTTCCCACCCGGAGGGCAGCAAACTGGTCACTGACATGCTCATAGCCGACCGAGGCCAAGCGAGTTAAGAACGGAGCAAAAGCTCCAAGAGTTTTCGGTCTAGTTTGTGACCGCGGAAATCTTCGTACTCCACGTCCTCCCGACCGCTATCCAAGATGCCAAAAGAGCCGCGGAAATTCCACATGGCCCATCCCCAACCGGCTTCCCGCCATAGGCTCAGGTAGTCACCTAACCAAGCAAGAACTACGTCATGAGGGGTCCGATTGTAAGCTCCAAACTCCCCCACATGGACCCCTACCCCTTTTTCCTCCAGTTTCTTCCACGGCCTGATCCGGTTTTCGAGCAGGTACTGTCGGTCATACACTCGATCGCCCTCTTTCAAAGGCCATGTGGGACGAGGCCATCGCTCTCCTTGAACCCAAGAAGCCATGTAATGGCTGACGGGCATGGGGTCGTACCCTCGGGTGCTTTGGGCGATTCCCAGCTCGACCAACTCAAAAATCGGGTCCCGGCCCCACTGGAGTCCGTCGGAAATGATCAACCGATCCGGGTCCACGTTTCGAATGGCGGTAACTACCCGCCGCACCAGGCGAGCATAATCTTCTCGGCTTACGTTGGCGGGCTCATTCACCAAGTTGAAACTTAATCTTTCCGGCGAAATCCCCTTGTATCGCTTGGCGAACATGCTCCACTGGAAATCAAATTGCCGCTGGGCCTCTTCGTCCCGCCACAAGTTCAGCTTTTCCGGTGGCTGGGCGACGGTATAACCGGGGGCCCGATGAAGATTCAGGCTGACGTGGATCCTATATTTCTCGCCGTACTCAATGGCCTGGTCGATTTCTTTCAGAATTCTTTCATTTACGCGGTAGGGATCTGTCGGATCCGTCCAGCAACGGTAATCCATGGGCAAACGGACGAAATCGAAACCCCACTCATGCATCCACGCAAAATCTTCCTCCAGGAATGGTCCCTGGCGACCAACGTTGAATTTTTCGAGCAGATTAAACCCCCTCCATCGTGGGAGTTTTCGGGCAAGACGTTCGGCTCGCGGACTCGGAGGCGGGACCTCTTGGGCCCAAGTGGGGACGTTCCGACCAGCTAGTAAAATCACGGGAAGTCCCCCAAAAGTTAATCGAACGATGTCGCGGCGAGTCATCGACTTCATCACGGAGTTCTCCCACAGCTGAAGACCTACGTTCCCATCGTCATCGCAAACCCTGTGTGGCGAGCCGTTCCGAAGTGTGCAGGCTTGTCGGTGGCAAGTCTACCTCAGGCGGGGCGGAAAATCTACCACCGTCCCAGGATAGCCGCCGAGGCTCCTCCCAGCAGTGTTTTAACCCAGCGTTAACCCACTTCTGCCTACCCTAACTGTTTTAGTAGGGGCCGCAAGGATTTTTTCAAGATCTTCCGCAACTCGACAGACGTGCATCCGAAGCGCTTCCAAGATCCGATTCAATCCTGTCGCCAAGAGTGAAAAGATCCGGTGCCAGGGGACTTGACGATTGACAGAGTTTGACATAAAATGAGCACGACAAGGAGGGACTACAGGCTAATGAACGGCAAGATTGCCTTGGCAGAACAAAGGCGGGCCCAACTCCTGGAGCTGATCCGGGTCAGGCGGTTTGCTTCGTTGCAGGAGTTGCTCCACGAACTGCGTGTGTCCGAGTCCACCATCCGGCGGGACTTGGAGCTACTTGAGGAGCTTGGCCTTGCCCGCCGGGTTCACGGGGGGGTGCTGTACGTGGGGGGTGCCCCTGCATTACCGCATTTTGAGGCCCGGCAACCGGTGCGACGGGAGCAGAAACAGGCCATCGCCATGTATACGGCGAGCTTGATTGAGGACGGAGAAAGTGTGATTTTGGATGGTGGCACAACCACCTACGAGGTGGCCCGGCTCCTGACCGGTCGGCCTCTGCATATTGTCACGAATTCTCTCCCAATCGCTGACTTATTTGCCCCGCACCCCAACAGCGACCTCGTGGTGATCGGCGGAAACATATGTCCACGTACGGGAGTGGCGATGGGCCCGTTCGCCGTGGAAATGCTCGCCAAGCTCCGGGTCCGCCGTACCATTCTCAGTGTGGCTGCCATCAATGAAGAGGGCTGCTTCAACAATAATCGCATGCTCGTAGAAACAGAACGGGCAATGCTGCGGGCAGGTGCTCAGGTGATCATCGTTGCCGACAGTTCTAAATTCGGTCAGCAAAGTATCGCTCACTTATGCCCGCTTTCGGAAATTGACCTTATTGTGACCGATTCGGAGCTTCCCTCCGAATGGCAATCTAGAATTGAGGCAGCAGGTGTAAGCCTTCATCTTGCTCCTGGGAGAGTCGACGGCCCACAGCGGGCTTCTTCTAAGGAAAGTGACGGTCGTAGCGGTTAAGCAGATGGGACCGGGTAGACGGGTAAAGCCGGGAGGCACCACGGTTTGGGTCGAGGACTAGCGGCATGGCCACGGCTACGGTCGATCGCAAACTCATTGAGCAGATCGTACGGGAAATCGTCCTTAAACATTTGGGTGGCCCGCCGGGAAAGCCGGAGTTGGTCGTCAGTATTTCGGCCCGCCACGTGCATTTAAGTCAACAAGATGTGGAAATACTTTTTGGTCCTGGGCATAAGCTCACACCAATGAAGCCGCTTTATCAAGAAGGGTTCTATGCCGCCGAAGAGACTGTGATGATTGTCGGTCCGCGGCGACGAATGCTTCCCTCGGTTCGCGTGCTGGGACCTCCGCGAAAACGAACTCAGGTGGAGCTTGCCTTTACGGACGGAATCTCCTTAGGGATCGACCTTCCGGTACGAATGAGCGGTGACCTCGATGGCACCCCCGGGTGTGTCATCGTTGGCCCCGAGGGGGTCATCGATCTGAAAGAGGGAGTCATCCGGGCCCAAAGACATGTGCACATGAACCCGCAGGATGCGGCCTACTACGGGGTAAAAGATGGGGATGCGATGTGTCTGCGGGTAAGGTCCTCCTGTCCTACGATCTTTGAAGGGCTGATTGTTCGCGTTGAAGAGGGGATGAAACTAGAGGTGCATTTGGACACCGACGAAGGAAATGCCGCCGACTTGGAGCATGCAGAGTACGTGGAACTTTTCAAGCCGTAGGAAGGTTCACGGGGCGTTTCCTTCAGAGCGTTTACAGCCTTTTTGGCACGGAGGAGAAACCAGTTAGGGTTTGTGATCGGTTAGGTACCATTCAAGTCTAGTTGCGAAGGGAGTAGCAAGCCATGGCAAAAGCTATGGAAGCTCTGGGGATGATTGAAACCAAAGGGTTTGTCACTCTCGTGGAAGCTACGGATGCCATGCTGAAGGCAGCCAACGTTCAGTTCCTTGGGTGGGACAAGATCGGTAGCGGACTCGTGAGTGCATTTGTCACCGGGGATGTAGCCGCCGTCAAGGCTGCGGTCGATGCAGGGGCTGCCGCTGCTAGCCGCATCGGCGAAGTCGTTAGCGTTCAGGTGATCCCCCGACCTCACGAGGATTTGGGTGTTGTACTTCCTCAGGCGGCAGTCAAAAGTGGCCAGGATTAATTCGTGAACTTGCTGCCGTTTTAATCTGGAGGGATCCTGGGTGGTAAAAAGCCCGGAGTTTGAGTGCCGAAAGACGGGTTTTTAAAGAACCGAACGGCCGAGGCTGCCCGGAAGGTCCCCTCAAGGCCGTTAGTGAAAAACATCGTGGCAAGTGATGTACGGAAGATCAACATTACCGTGATTTCGTGTTAGAACAAGCCCGGAGTTGGATGCCTACGGACAAAAGCATTCCTAATAGAGCGAGGTTATAAAAACACAAGTTCCCGGGTTCGACAAAACCAGTAAATTCGCAAGTGAATTCCAGGTAGGGTACTTCGAAGATTGAGAAACTGCTGAGGAGGGTGTGCCATGCAAGATGCCATCGGACTCTTGGAAACCCGAGGATTGGTTGCTTTGGTGGAAGCCACCGATGCTATGGCCAAAGCAGCGAATGTACAGATCGTGAAACGTGTTCAAATCGGTGGTGGACTTGTGACTACTATTGTCCGCGGGGATGTGGGGAGTGTTCGGGCGGCCATAGAGGCCGGAGCCAATGCCGCCTCTCGTGTTGGCGAACTGATTGCAAGTCATATTATTCCTCGGCCTGCGGAAGGTGTGATCGCCGCCTACCTGTCTTGAGGATGATCCTGCCAAGGTAGGTGAAGGCAAGTGGAAGAGCGAAAAGGAGCCTTTCCGACAGGTATCCTGTGTTGTTTCGCAATCGCACCCTCACGCAGGCTGTGTCCGTCGTAGCTAAGAAACCCTATTGCGAAGAGAAACTTGCGGCCAAGGCGGAAAGATTTGCAGGCAAGGAGTAAGCCATGAAAATCCTCGTGGCCAATCTCGGTTCCACAAGTTTTAAGTACCGCCTTTTCGACATGGCCGACGAGCGGCAACTGGCTCGCGGAGGTGTCGAGCGGATCGGTAGCCCCCGCAGCCGGTGCTTCGTAGAGGTGGGAACCGCTCGGCGGGAGGAGGAGCTGGCGGTGCCCGATCATGCGGTGGCCCTGCAGTGGTCCCTGGACAAACTTACACAGCCAGGCTTCGGTTGTCTCCAATCGACGGCAGAAGTCGCGGCCGTGGGATTTAAGGCAGTTCATGCCGGGCTAGTCACGGGGGTTCGCCGGGTGGACGAGGATCTTCTGCAGGCCATGGAAGAATTCAATCCCGTGGCCCCGGCTCATAACCCGCCCTATGTGCGGGCCATGCGAATCCTCCGCGAGAAATTGCCCCAGATTCCTTTGGTGGCGGCCTTCGAGACAGATTTTCATCAAAGCATACCGGAACGCAATCGGCTGTACGGGGTCCCATATGAGTGGGCAACCCAATGGGGGATCCGCCGCTACGGGTTCCACGGGGCAAGTCATCGATATATCGCCGAGCGAACCGCACAACTCCTGGGGCGTTCGGAGCTTCGCCTAATCTCCTGTCATCTAGGAGGATCAAGTTCGGTTTGTGCGATTCGCAACGGTAAAAGTGTGCTCACCAGCATGGGGATGAGTCCCCAAAGCGGCTTGCCGCAAAACAATCGGGTAGGCGACTTCGACATTTACGCCCTACCCCTCCTGTTGAAGCGGACAGGCAAGAGTTTGGAAGAAATCTTGCAGATTCTTGCGACCCAAGGGGGACTGCTCGGGGTAAGTGGTGTAAGTGGAGATCTGCGGGATATTGTATCCGCTGCGGACAGCGGTAACCGCCGGGCTCAATTGGCCCTCGAGTTTTTCGCGGCAGAGGTCCGTCGGCATCTCGGGGCCTGCTTAGTGGAGCTTGGCGGTGCCGATGTTCTTGTGTTCACCGGTGGGATTGGGGAAAACCAGCCTCGATTCCGTCATATGGTACTTGATGGGTTGCAAGAGTTGGGATTTGTCCTCGATCCTCAGGCCAACGGCTCGGTAAAAGGCGAGGGTCCCATTCACGCCCCGGAAAGCCGTGTCCAGATCTGGGTAATCCCTACCAATGAAGAGCTGGTAGTAGCCCGGCTGACCAAGAAGTTGTTGGAGGGTTAACGTCATGTTTGTTGCCAAGGTCACCGGGTCCCTGGTTTCCACGCAAAAAGTGGACTCGATGAAAGGCCGTAAGCTACTTTTGATCGAGCCCTACCGACTTGATAGCGAAACCCGCCGCTCGCTGAAAACAACCGGACGGACTTTAGTGGCTGTGGATACCGTAGGGGCAGGACAAGGAGAGTACGTGCTGGTAACCCAGGGCTCGAGTGCCCGCCTGACCCCAGAAACTAAAAATCTCCCTGTCGATGCCGTCATCATTGGGATTGTCGATTCCATCCACGTAGAAGATGTGTGCGTTTACCGGAAGCAGGGAGACGAGTTTCCCAGCGAATAGTCTAGGGAGGCCGGGGAGCAACCTCTTGGGAGAACCGGAAGTACGACCCTCCAACGATCTTCGGAACCGAGGAAATCTGAGTTGATTCCTTCCATCGTTAGCAGTGTCAGCCGGGCAGGCAAACCGATCTTTGCAACGCCTTTTTGGCATGGACAAACGTTTCTCCAGAAAAATGCAGGGGACGTCCAGGCACGGTTCGAGATTTATGGGAAAAAGGCGAGACTCGGCTTTGCGAAAGCCGAGCATTTCTGTGAATTGGAAATTGGGCCATTGATCGGAGTTTTGGTTTGAAAAATCCTCGTGTTTTTGCGGGGGTAAAATCGCCATGCAACTCACCGAATCCTTAATTCGCTCTGTGATAGAAGAGGTATTGCAGCGGCTGGCTAGCGACGGCCGAGCATTCCACGTGGGGACCCGGAGTTACCAAGGACGGCTGGGACTTTTCAGCGATGTCGGCGAGGCAGTCGCTGCAGCCCGAGAGGCCTTCGAGCTTTTGTCCCGGCGGACTTTAGCGGACCGAAAACGTATGCTCGACCACATCCGCCGGATCGCTATCGAACAGGCAGAAGAACTGGGCAAGATGGAATTTGAGGAAACCCGGATCGGACGCCTTCCCCACAAGATCGAAAAGATGCGGGTGTGTGGAGAGCGAATCCCGGGTATCGAGTTTTTATGTAGTGATGTCTTCAGTGGTGATCACGGGCTTACTGTGATCGAGTATGCACCTTTTGGGGTCATTGGTGTCATTACTCCCATCACGCATTCCTTGCCCACCCTTACGGGTAATGCCATCAACATGATTGCGGCCGGCAACACCTTAGTAGTGAACCCCCACCCTGGCGGAAAACGGGTAGCTGCCGAAGGTGTTCGCCGATACAACGAGGCCATTTACCGGGACTTGGGGATTGACAACCTTATCACGATTATCGTGGAACCAACGTTGGAGACCGCCCGGCAAATTTTCAACCACCCCGATATTAACCTCTTGTGTGTCACCGGGGGTGCCGGAGTGGTCAAGGCAGCCATGCAAACCGCCAAGCGGGCGATTGTGGCCGGGCCGGGAAATCCCCCAGTTGTTGTGGACGAAACGGCCGATATCCCGCGAGCTGCCCGATCGATTATTCGAGGAGCTGCCTACGACAACAACCTCCTCTGCATCGCTGAAAAAGAGGTCTTTGCGGTAGATGCCATCTTCGACCAACTGATGGCCGAAATGGAAAAAGCTGGGGCTGTGAGACTTACCCCCCGCGAAATTGAAAAACTCACTCAACTTGCAATCACCACGGTGGGGGAGGGTGCTGACAAGCACGAGGTACCGGTCCGCGATTTCATTGGGCAGGATGCTGCGGTCCTAGCTGCTGCCATCGGCAAAACGGTTCCCAAAGACACAGAACTCCTCTTCGGCGAGACCGACGAAAGTAATCCGTTTGTCCGGGTGGAACAAATGATGCCCTTTGTGCCTTTCGTCCGGTGCCGTAATGTGGAGGAAGCGATCGAGGCAGCTTACCGTAACGAGCATGGCTTCCGGCATACCGCTATCATCCACTCGCGAAATATCGATAACATCACCCGAATGGGCAAGCGAATGGATACCGTCCTATTTGTAAAGAACGGGCCGAGTCTTGCCGGTCTTGGAATCGGCGGTGAAGGCTATCTCTCCTTTTCGATCGCCGGTCCTACTGGCGAGGGTGTCACCACGCCGTTGACATTCACCCGACCACGACACTGTGTGATGGTGGACAATCTCCGAATCCTCGGGAAGTAAAAAGCGAAAAACTAACGCAGGAAAACGTGCCCATCGCTCATAAAAATTTCGAACCCCCGTTGGCAGGACGGGATTTACGCTCAACCGATAGGCGAGAAACCCCGAAATCCTTTTGGAAGCTTCACTGCGGCAGGGAAGTTCCATGCTCGTAGGGGTGGTTGTTGGTCATGCAACCAGTACTGTTCGGCATCCATCGCTGAAAGGGTGGCGGTTGCTGGCTGTCCAACCCCTTGCTCCCGACGGCAGAACACCCGACGGGGAACCCATCTTGGCGGTGGATGGTCTAGGGGCGGGGCGGGGGGCTTTAGTCATCATTTCCAGCGATGGGAAAGGCACTCGAGAATTGTTAGGAAGCGAGACAACCCCTGCCCGTTGGTCAGTGATCGCAATCTGTGATAATCCGAATCTTTCGTCCAGCCCAACCAGCACGGAGTAAACCAGCACGGAGTAAAAGCGAAAGGCCTTTTTGCGAGCCGAAACCAGTCCGTGGGTAAATCCTAGGTTGCGGCAAGAAAGAAAGTCCGTCTCCAGCCAGGGTAATGTGTATTGGCAATAATGGACTCAAGCCGATTAGGCGAAATTAATTTGCAGGCAATCGTCGAGCAAGTGCTCGAGGTGTTGCGAGCCCGCGGCTTTTTCACACCCGACGGGGATTCTGCCTTCTTGTCCGGGGCTGAGAAAACTGGTAGTCCTCGGCGGCCTGCTTTAGGACTATGCACCGCGGGGCCTCCTGCCGGGAAATCATCGGCGGAAATGCCGGCCATTTCGTCCGAGTCCGACAACTCGCCCAACACCGCTACCAACGAGAAGGTTTCTCCGCGATCCAGTTTATCCGATTCAGTACTTGCCAGCCGATCCTCGCAGGGCGAACTTTCCGATGGAGAACTCCTCCTGCGGAAGCGAGTGATAACGTTAAGCGACGTGGCGGAGTATCTTCCGAAGCTACGTCGGCTCGTCATTCCTGCCCGAGCCATTCTCTCGCCCGCCGTTTTAGACGAGCTGACCCAGCGGTCGGTAACAGTGGAATGCATTGAAGACGACTCTCCGGCCTTGCCAGGAACACCAACTTTTGCGGAAAAAGTCCAGATTGCCATCGAGGTGGTTAGTCGGCGGTTCCAGCCTGCGGAATTACTAGCTCAACTATCTCGGGAGGGCATCAAGGCCCGGGCTGAGCAGGGAGAATGTTTAGTGGCTGCAACGAAACGGCTGGCCCAGGCAATTCCGGCAGATTGTTCCCTGGGAGCCGTTTTGACTCGGCATCCGGCCCTCGCCATCTGTCTTGCCAACCGGTATCCGAGCCTCCGAGCGACTTGGGCTAACTCCGTGCCAGAAATGCTAGACCATGTCCAGGATGTAGGGGCAAATGTCCTGGTCCTCGAGATAGGCAAAGCAAGCCTTTGGCACTTAACTCAAATCCTGGCCCGGTTTGTACGTCTGGGACCTCAGCCTCCGCCATTAAAGGAACTTTCGGCGGATGCCTAGAAAGCTTGATTGCCGGCAAGAACTTGGACCCGTGAGTTTGATAACTCAAGCGGCCACTCTCATGTGGGAAGCGGGTGGGAAAAAAGAGGTGCGGCAACCTTCGAGCCGAATCCAGCTCACTTCCGTATGAGAGCGGGGTGAAATGGGTTCAGGCGGTCTCGAAGCTGGAGAGAGGACAGATAGTTTGGGAAATTTCGAGGAATCTCTCGGCGGTAAACAGATTCCAGTAATCCTGGATCTCTGCAAGAGGTGTGGGCGATACTCAGTGATCCGCATAACCAATACATCCATTCGCTTCGAGCGAAATCTACCGGTTTCCAAGGCAAGAATCGAGCTCGTGAATTAACCCGAAATTACCTCCGTGGAGAAGAAAGGATCGACGGGCGTTGAGAAAAGACCTGATTTGTTTTGGGAGGTGAACCCGGGTGCGAATTGGCCGTGTGGTGGGAAAGGTGGTCCTCAGCCGATGGCACCCAAGCATGACAGGTGCCACTTACAAGATCGTTGTTCCCATGGCTCTAGAGGATCTCCTTATCGATAGGCTGGGAACTGTGGAAGATGTGGTGGCTTATGACGAGCTGGGTGCTGGGATTGGTGTCACGGTCGCCATCAGCGAAGGCCGCGAGGCAGCTCAACCTTTCCACCCAGGGGAAAAACCCGTGGACGCCTATTTAGCAGCTATTTTAGATCGGGTGACGGTAGAACCGCTCGAAAAATTCCTCCCAAGCCAAACTCGGGGAGGTTAACAGCTGCTGTTGTGGAGGGGCACCAAAAGGAGATTGCCCGGCCTGGGGATACAAAGCAGACTCTCAGCCACATGGGAATCAACTCAAATTTTAGGTGAGATGAGTCCACCCTTGATTCTGAGGAGTGGGAATCCCGGCCTTCTAAAAGAACCCTCCTTGAAAAGGGGCGAATATCATTTCCTGGGTTACACTGCGAACTTGCGAGGGTGGGGGAGAAAGACACCATGGTGAACCTGTTTAAACTAAAACAAGAGATGTGCGAGATTGGCCGGCGGATTTATCAGCGAGGTTTTGCCGCCGCCAATGACGGGAACATCAGTTACCGACTCAACGATAAGGAAGTCCTCTGCACACCAACACAGATCTGCAAAGGCTTCATGAAGCCGGACGACCTCTGCATCGTCGACATGGACGGCAACCAACTCGCTGGCGACAGAAAAGCTACTAGCGAGATCCGGCTTCACCTGGCAATCATGAAGGCTAGACCCGATGTACGAGCGGTAGTGCATTGTCATCCACCCCATGCAACCGCGTTCGGGGTTGCCCGGGAACCCGTTCCACAGTGTATTCTTCCGGAAGTGGAAATTTTCCTGGGCAACGTCCCCATTGCTCCCTATCGCACCCCAGGAACCCAGGAGTTTGCAGAGACAGTCCTACCATTTGTCGACAAAACCAACATTATCATCCTTGCCAATCATGGCACAGTAAGTTACGATGCTGACCTAGAGCGAGCCTATTGGTGGACAGAGGTGCTGGATGCTTATTGCCGGATTCTGCTTTTGGCCCGAAGTTTAGGGCGAGTGACCTACTTCACCGAACCAGAAGAACGGGCCCTTCTGCAACTGAAGCAAAAACTCGGCTTCAAAGATCCCCGCTTGGAACTCGAAAACTGTGAGCTATGTGCCAACGACGTTTTCCGGGAAAGTTGGCGGGAATCGAAGGTAGCCCCGGTAGCATTCCCTCCGCCACTTTACCGAAGTAGCTCTAGTTGCAATCTGGTTTCAAGCAATCCGCAATATTCGGGCACCTCGGGGGCGAACGGTTCTCCAGCAGGAGGCCAAACGCAAGCCCAAACGACTCCGGGTGGCACGGGTACTATCTCCCCCCAGCAGCTGGAAGAACTCATCCAAACTATTACCGACCGGGTTATGGCCTTATTAGAGAGCCGGGTCTCCTAGCATCCCACCGCAAGAGAGGCTTTGACTCGGAGCTGGCCGGTCACAGGCTCGGTCACCGCAGGGCGTTCTGAGGTGTTTCCCTTTTCATACCGCAGATTGGCGGCCAACGGTGCTGGGGCAAAATTCGCCGAGATCCTCGGCGGAGGATATGCTTCGGCTCGGAAAAGCTGCAGTCGGATTTGTCGAGGGAACGGCTTTTGCAATTTGTGTTCAAACACCTCTACCGAATTGAGCCGAGAAAATCTCAAAAAATAATACCGCCGCCTGGGTGCTCGGTTTTGTGTTAACTAACCACTTTGGGAATCGGGGGAGATTCTGCCTCATGGAACGAGCAAAGCGGCGATCCCTGACATTCGGTTGGAAGGTTTGAACAATTCGGCCCGCAAAAACCGAGGGCCGACCGCTAGGCAAATGTCTCCGGGATTCCCCGAGATATTCTGGTGGTTGGATGCCCATTTACATCCGAGAAGAGTTTTTCAAAAGGTCTCGGATTCTCTTCGGGCCACTTTGTTTTCCCCGGGGAGTGGTGGGTAGGATCTACCGATTTTCCCAAATCCAAGGTCCATGATTCTTTCTGATTTTCGGGAAATCTCTGGGCTTCGTTCCGCGAACGAGATTTATACAACTGGGACCTGCAGTGCTCCAACTTCCCCGTTCGTCGTCAACCCAAGCGACAGGTCCACGGATTTAGACTCGGAGCTTGCCACTCCGAATCAGCCGGAACCGCTCGGGCCTAAGGAGCTGCTCGGCGATTAGGTGAGACTGCTCAAGCGGTTTCGGTTCCTCCCGGGGTGTGATTACCAAAAGAGTTTCGTAGATCCCGGCCAGATAACGACCAACAGATTCTAGGCCCAGGTTATCGAGTACACGCTGCCGATTTGTTGCGATCAATTGTGGGTCCGAAGCGTTTTTCAGCCAATCCTCAAACCAAGGATTGTTTTCGAGGAGTTGGGCCCGAAAAGCCTTATCATCGACAACCCGATTTATAATCCGAGCTTGATCTAGTTCGTCCAAATCCCCAAAGTCAAGGGTCTTGCCAGCCAACTTGTCATCAAGTTGCTCCCACCAGCTCTCGGGAGCATTGACTCCGTAACAGTCAAGAACCTCTCGGTAACAGTTTCTCAGGTAGCAACGGAGAGAGGGAATCTCCACAACCCAATCTGGAATAACCACTTGCCGATAAAGCCTTTCAAATTTCACACCCAAATTTCGGAAATCGTCGACCACTTCCGGAAGATCTCGGCCGACTACTTCCCGGTCGCACACCCATGGTTCAAGGAAACTCAGTCCGAAGCCCTCGGCTAAGCTTGTGGTCAGAACCCGATCTGCAGCAGCCAAATGGGAGGCGAAATCGGCCTGGGTGTGCAAGGCCAGTTCGAAACAAACATTCTTACAGAGATCTTGGGCAAGCCTTCTCCAAAAGTGGTAGGCTGGGGTTTCTGTAGGCGAAGAAGCCGGCAGAGAAATGCCAATTCGCAGTTTCGAACCACCGAGAGCCGCAAGAAGGACTGCCTCCCCTATGTTTTTCCGCCGGATCGCTCTCACCGGATATAGCCAGTAGGAATTGTCGGAGGCCAAGCCCACAAAATTCTCCAACTTTTTGCGAGCCCTATCTCTCGCCGGTAAATTACCGACCATTGCGGTGGGGTTGGGAAGGTAGTGAATCCGCTCGGTGGGGACGCCACTTCGGGCGAGAATTGCCGCGGCAGCATGAGTCAGAACGGCATAGTGAACATGTGGTGCCTGCGGATAAAGCTTGCCGTGCCAAGCCAGAGGGGTATTACCCCAGCGGAGCATCCCCGCCCTCAAATGGCGAAAATTATCTGGGCGAAAGTCCTCCACGAAATCATGAATTTGCAGGAGGATTCGCCACCTCCTTGCTGCCAGGCGGAAGAGTGCCTCCGGTAAGGCTGCATTCTTGCCCACGGAGTGGTTGTGCACATGAAGAATGGTGTCTTCCGGCAGGAAACCCGCCTCCTGAAGGGCTTCCTCTGTAGCCGCGGTCACCAGGTCAGGGGTGGGGGGAGTCCCCAGTTCGGAGTCGTAATCGAGACATGAAAGTGCTTTGTAATGAATTGCCAGAGCGGGTAGGGAGTCTCCTAAGGCCCAAGGCCATCCTTCCGCCCTACCGCCATAAAGAACAAGTACCGGCAATTTCGAACCTTGGGAAAAAGCTGGAAAACCCTTTTCCCGAGCTCTCTGCAGGGCCCGAAGATGCCCTTCGATGACCCGGGTCACTCCTCCGCGATTCAGGTGATAGTGAAGGAACGCTAGCTTCATCCAGTGTTGTCCGCTTCCGAGCCAAGGACCTATCCGAGAACGAAGTCTTTTGGCCCCACCTTCATAACTACACTCCGGCAAAAAGTTGCTTTTCTACTATCAAAGGCCGCAAATCCGCTTAATTCGGGATAGTCCTTAGGCCGGCGGCACTCCCCTATAAAACTTCTCTAGATAAGCTGGCACCTCGATCATTGGGGGACGTTCGATCTCTCGAATCTCAAACTCAAGCGGCCGGTAAGTTCCGTCTTTCGCCTCGAATTGCCGCATAAGCACCGGTAACTCCTGCAGCAGTTTGAGCTTTTGCTCCCGCTCCAACCGTGAAAATATTGTGCGAAGAATGCCAAAAGCCATCCGACCTAAAGCCGTTGTGTCCTGATTACGGTGAATTCGCTGATCGAGGTCCGTTTGGGCCAAAGCCCATAATCCGAGCTTTTGATAGATGTCGATGAGCATGGCTGTTTCCACTCCGTAACCCACGGGGAAGGGAATGCGTTCTAAGATGGAGCGTCGGCCGGCATACTCCCCTGATAACGGCTGTAAAATCCCTGTTAATTCCGGGTAGAAAAGACTGAAAAGAGGGCGGATCAAAATCTCCGTTACTCGGCCTCCCCCCGTGGGACGGAGCACACCAGAGTAAACAATTGGCCGGTCGTAAAAAGCCTTCACAAAGTGTATATCTGAATACTGTAGCAAGGGACCCACTAGCCCGTAGACAAATCGGGGATGAATATTACCGATATCGGCATCGACAAAGACTAAGATATCCCCCTTCAATAAATAAAGTGCTTTCCAAACATTCTCTCCTTTGCCCCGGTGGAAGCCCATCTCGGGCAAAACCTCTTCGGAACGATAAACCGAGGCTCCGAAACTTGCCGCAATTTCGCACGTGCGATCCGTGCTCCCCGAGTCAATGACCGCAATTTCGTCGAGAAGCGGGTAGCGGTCCATTAATTCCGCTTTTAGGATGACAATCTCCTTGCCAATGGTTTTTTCCTCATTGAGGGTGGGCAGACACAGGGAAATGGTCACTCCCTGTCGCTGCTTCTGCTCCACCAACCATTTCAGATCCCAGAAATTCGAATGATGAAAAGTCCGCTCAGCGAGCCACTGCTGGAGGTTCATCACATTTCCCCTCGTCGATGGCACGCAAAATCCCCAGGAGTTGAGCCACACCCCCAAGCATTGGCTCGGTTAGCACATAGTCCGGTTCGCGGGGGTGGTTTTTTACTCCGTGCGTGATTCCGATGGTGATACTGGGGATCCTCCGGGCTACTAAAGCTGAAAGCTCCGAAAGGCTATGGGTCTGGTCGGGCTCGATTCCTAGCTGTTGCATAACCTCCAGCGTAGCCTTAACCAAAGGATGGGAGAAAGGTATTCCGCCGGAGCGAGTAAGAAAGAAGCGGTCGAAAACAGCCTCGACATTATAACGGGCACCTAACTCTGCCACGATGTCCGAAATTTGACTGCAGAGCTGCTCAATCATCTCATCGGAATGGCTGACAATTTCCAAGCCAAGCTCTGCCCGCTCTGGCTCTACGTCATAATACCGCCCAGCATGCATCTTTCCCAGCTTGATTTTAGTGAACGGCTGTGCCGGTAAGGGGATACACAAGATCTGATGCACAATGTGGTTAAGCACCACGAGAGCATTCTCTGCAACATGAGAACGCCGTCTTTCGTTCGAAGGTCGAACCGTGCAGATAATGTCCGCCCGGGCTGTGCCAATCGAAAAGGAATTAAGCCGACCCAACTGCATCCCTTCTATGCAGATTCCAAAATCGATCCGATCCCGGCAGTGATCGAGGAAAAAACGGATCCCTCTATGGTTACCCCGTCCTAAACTACCCGTAGTTCCCACAAGGAGCAGATCGCTATCCAACTCCCACCCTAGCCGGTCCAAGATCTCCGGGAGTAATCCGAGTACGGCGACCCCTACCGCATTATCCCCAACTCCTGGGCCGATGACTCGATCCTGGTCCACGCTCACTTGATGATTTTCCGTTGCTGCAAAGATGCTGTCCAAATGTGCAACAAGCAAGATGGTACGGGTGTGCGTCCGTCCCCGAAGCCGGCCAATGGCATTTCCCATTTCATCACTTCCCACCTCCGACAAACCGGCTTCCAAGAAACGCTCCAGTAAAAACCGGGCTCTCTGTCCCTCCTCTCCACCCGGTGCAGGCATTTGGGTAATGGTAACCACATCGGCGATTAATCGCTCCCGTAAAGGACGTAAGGCAGCAGGAAGTTCCTGCAACGTCGACTCTACGGCAGCCGGACGATTGATCGGATTACTCATGTGTTCGGCCTCCTTCGGAGTTGCCTAACGAAAATTCCTTACGCCAACCACCCTGCCCCTCGAGACATTACAAAGGGATAGCAACGGCACCTTCAATCCTTGGGCCTTTCCTTTAATGCAGTCCAGCCATGCCCGGAGTCCGTGAGGCGAAAGTCACAGGTCTACTGCGGAACTGCCCACCAAAACAACACTCTCCGGGGACAAAACCTTCACCCCGCACGACCGGCCGTTGCCATTCGACAATCAAGTTGGGGATGACCGCTTTGTTTAGGGACTCACAAATCCCAACCGTGATCGTGCAATTAATGCCGAACTAGACCCAGATGAACGTTCAGCAGCCCTCGGAAAAGGCGGGATACCCCATCCATGGGCGAGATTACCCCCTCCCCGGGAATCCAACAACGGGAAAGACCACCCCCGACCTAAAGTGGCGACCACTTCATTATACTTCTCGACGGGCAACCCTGTCATTCTCCGATAGGGATAGCCCTCCCTAGCCCTCATGAGAGGACGTATACCCTTTCGCAAAAGTCCTTGCGGGGATTTTCCGCTCCAAAGATCAGCCCGAGCATGTTCCCCCGCAAATTGGCCGACGCGGACAAAGATAACAAGGACGTTGCGGCGGGCAGCCCCGGACTTACTCACGGGTTCGGATCAGCTGGGATGCTGCCCGAGTCCATTTTTCATATCGAGACAAGTTCAGCTAACCCCGGGTTCTTTCGTATTGGGCCTACCGCTTTTTAACTAGCAGGGCCCCTTGTGGGAAAAACTTTCGATTTCACCACATCACGAGGTCCTGGTGTACTCCGGCTCTCAGCCGCGTGCCTCCCGGTATATCCCAACGCCGGAGGCTGGCCCACTTCCACCGACATTGTAGAGTTACGAGGCTCAATCATCCAGCCTGTATCCCCACTTAGGACTGGTCAAACATCCGCCGACTGACCGAGCTGGCATCCGGTCTTACAGGATCACTTTCTCCGGTGGCGGCGGTAGGCCCACCGTCCTTGGGCAGCGAGTGAGGAATTCATGCCAACTCGTGCCCGAGCACTTTGCAACACGGGGAGGGAGGTCCGGAAACGTCCCCTCGTTTTGGGGACCTTCGGGCAGTAGGCCACGCAGGATCAATACGTTGCAGGTAATCCAACCACGACCACTGGGTGTAGAACGGGGAGAAAGGTCTCAAAAAAGATTGTGGTGTGCAAGTTGGGGAGAACATCCTTTTGACTGGGTGGGCGGCCGGAGAATTTCGTTTGCGGTTACCACTGATTGAAGCCACATACGGACCCCGCGTGGACCCACCCATCCGGAACTAGGAAGCCGGAGTTTTCCGCGGCCAACCCTTCCCTCACCCGCGGTTGGACAAGGCGGGAAGCAGTTTACTCCCCCAAGGTCAAAAGAACTGTCTTATTGGCGAAATCATTCCCTTTCTTCGGAAGCGTGTACTTTTCCCAAGGTCCCAAAAACTTCGAGCCGCCGGGAAAATCTGAAGGCGAGGCCGCACAATCCTCCCCGAATAAGGGGTGCCTCTCCGAGCGGATATTACTCTTTTCCCAAGGGGGAGGGGCAACATAAGGAAATTGCATAGAAACAGTAAACATGGTGAGCAAAGTTTGTGAAGATTTCCGCCTATCAGGCACATTGGCCCAATTTGTCGGTAGTTCCCTCCCGCGGGGTGCCACACTTTGTGGTCCTGGAGGGACTACCTACCCAGCCGAAAGGCATTATTGAGGGAGGGCCGTGCTTGTGGAGAGTTGCCAACTCGGGACAAGGGTTGTGGATTGACAAAGGTTTGAGAAAAACCCGTATAGGTTCATCGAGGGGTAACCCACTTCGGCCCCGGAATCTTGAGGATCTTTGTAAAGTTGCTTGGGGAAATCGGGGAATTTTCCGGGCAAAACTCACTCCCCACTGAGGGCCGGTCACGGAAAGAAAATCGTTCTCCGGTTCTCCGATCCGTCCACACTGCTGGGTCCTATTGGGCAAAGTTGGTCTTTGCCGGATTGGACCAGTCTCACGGGCCCCGCGGGGTGGGGCCCGGAATGCCCCGAGGTTCCGCTTCTGCCATCCTAACGATCCCGAAAAAGGGGTCCAAACCAGAACTTTTTTCCCGGCAAAGAGTTTTGGCATATCTTCCGGCTTATGGCAAATTGTTCCGCGGCTCTGAAGTGGTCGCAAATCTTGATTTTACAAGTCCTTTTTGGCAAACCCCCGATGGCTGCCGTGGATAACTAAGTCCATCGGAGGCAAGGCAACAATTTGCGGATAGTTTTCTGTCTTGCTTTGTACCTATTGTGGTTGGTCCATACCTCCCACATCCGAAAGAGCCCCTCACGTACTTCTTGCATCCGAGAAAGCTGCCCAGCGGCAGGCTTCCCATTTTCTGGGTTCTAGAGGCAGGTAGGGTAGGGGACGGATCGCGATTTCCGGTTTGGGGTCCCCAAAAGATAGCGGGGAGGAGCAATAGGCGGCCGGTGGGATCCGCTAACCGGGGAGCCCCTGGAAAGACTCTGTGCACCACCAACCCGGATCGCGAACGCTCATGGGAAGAGGAACTGAATTGAGGATTTCCAATTGACCTTCAGCCCAGCTTTCGGCCATCGCTGTTAGTCTCTGGAGAATTTGCCCTACCTCGTGACAGAGATCTTGAATGTCCTGGCGACTTAACCGGGAAGGGACGAAAATTTCGGGTCCCAAAATACAGCGGGCCCTACTCCAGGGGCGAGGTATCGCAAACCGGTCCCAGCTATTGGCTCGAAATGGCCGGTCGTACCCCACCCCCACGGGGACTAGGGGCATTCCGGAGTGAGAAGCCAGATAGATTGCTCCCGGAGCCACTTTTCGGCGAGGCCCCCGGGGGCCGTCCGGGGTAAAGGCAAAATGATACCAGCCTGCCCCACGAATCAAGCGCAGGATGGCCGTCGTTCCGCCCCGAGCTGTAGAACCCCGAACCGTGTGAAAGCCGAGCCTTTCGGCTGCCTGAGCCAGAATCTCTGCATCGCGATGCCTGCTCACCAGCAAGCACATGGGGCTACCAGCACGCACAAAGAGGGGAAAAAGAAGATATTCGTGCCAAAAAAGATAAATCTTGGAACCAATACAAGATGGATGAAAAGGATCAACGGTGGGATCGTAGTAAGCCACCCGGTAATGGAGCGTCCGCATCCAAAATCGGATGCAATTTGCTGCGACCCATCCCACCTGGGAGTGGAACCAATTTCTCCTGCCTTCCCCCATCCGTGGGTTCCCGTTCGCTTTAGCTTATCACGGAAGCACTTTTACTTGTGAGAGTCTCAGACAGCACGACTCGAAGAAGCTTCAGACAGCAGCCCCAACGTCGATCAATTGCTGGGCCGGTCTTTCCCCTCCTGGGATGGCGTCCGTCCGGCCATTAAGGGGCAACGTTTCCCAATCGTAATCAGGGAACACTCACGCATTAGCCCATCCAAAAACAGATTCGGACTGTAAGAGGTGCCGGGTTCAGCCGGGGAGGAACCGCCATCGCACCCACTCCAGCTTTTTCTCCCCAATATTTCACAGGGTCTATTTTTTCTCACAGGAGAGAATCATTCGCTTCGTATTCCTCAGAAGTGCAATAAATCGAGTGGAATTTCCTCCCCGCATATCGGCGGATTCACCACCCCCAAGAGCAAGCCTCTTCAACAGGGCAAGAGCCACTCGCCCCGGAATACCTCCTCTGCAGGACCGGTAAGATAAACTTGCGAATCGGTAGCATTCCACTCCAATTCCAAAACGCCCCCTAGGGCATGAACTTTAAGGTGCCGCTGGGTTCGGCCGGTTAGCACCCCGGCAACGCACACGGCCGCCGCACCGGTCCCACAGGCCAAAGTTTCGCCGGAACCCCGCTCCCACACCCGCATTTGGACTTCCTGAGGGGAGAGAACTCTCACAAATTCCACATTCGTCCGCCTGGGAAAAACGTCAGCCCGCTCAATCGCCGGCCCTAAGCCCTGCACCCAATCGTCGAGGAGTTCTTCCACAAAGATCACTGCATGAGGGTTCCCCATCGAGACACAAGTCAACTTCACTTCCATCCCACCGATCTGGTAAGGGACTTCCACGATGGGGTCTTCGGGGTTTCCCGAGGCAGCCCGGAGGGTGGTAGGAATTTCCTCGGGCCTAAACCGTGGTACCCCCATTTCAACCCGTACTTGGTGGACCCGGTCCCCGTCCACGAACAATTGCAGGTGCTTGATGCCGGCCCTGGTTTCGATCGTCATCTCCCGTTTCCGGCAAATTCCGTAGTCATAAAGGTATTTGGCCACACACCGGATCCCATTGCCGCACATCTCTGCCTCGGAACCGTCGGCATTGAACATCCACATGCGAGCATCGGCAATTTTCGAGGGGCAAATGAAGATTAGACCATCGCTGCCCACCCCGAAATGACGATCCGAGATCCGGCGAGCTAAACCCGAAGGATTCTCCGGAATGGGTTGGGCAAAGCAATCTACAAAAACGTAATCGTTTCCAGCTCCATGCATTTTGATGAATTTCATGGCGTTCCCTTTCAGCTAGGCGACTGAATCCCGAGTTGCCTGGGATTATAAAACGTAAAGCTAGGAGGTCACAACGTCGACGGATTTTTTTCCGCCCGTCCAGAAGCCCCCTTTTCGGAGAAGGTAACGCAGCCGCCGCGGCTGCAACCAAATTGCTGTGTTATTAAGCAGCTGGTAAGAGTTGCCGCTTTGTGAGACCGGGGCTAGGCAGTCCCGGTTTCCGTTGGGTTCGGTCCCGAAAGCCTTTTCCGAATCGGTGGCAATCTTTCTCGAGAAATTCGCCCGACAAGCTTTCGATCCGTTCCCCTCCTGTGCCCCCAAACGGAACCGAGAATTAAGACCGAAAGAAACCACGAGCGAATTGTTTCGGCCATTTCGCCATTTTAAAATGCCCCAAGAGCTAAGGTTAAGGAACAATCGGCACGAGGGAAAGCTGGATGGAGTCAGCCTGTCCAGAATTTCGGGCCGGGGTGGCGAAGAATTTCAACCTTTGGGCCATTTGGATCTAAATGAACTAATGAGCAGTAGAAAAGAGAGGGTTGCCAATTCGGAGGCTGAGCGGCATTATAACCGAGCAAACTGTTCGCTTCGGTGGGAACACAGGGAACATCTAGAGTCTTGAGTCCCGTTTGATGAAGGGTTCGGTCCTATGAAGAGTTCAAATCGACGGCAATTTTTAAAACGCACGAGCCAACTGGCGGCCGTAACCGCAGGAGTGACGGTGCTTTCGGACCCTCGATCCGCTCGGGGGACCCCCGCAGCCGATAAAATCCTCCTGGCCATCGTCGGATTACGGGGCCGGGGAATCAATCTTGCCCACGGGTTCTTAGACAGGGAACAGAAAGATTGTGAAATCGCCTATCTATGCGATGTCGATTCTCGACAATTCGCTAAAGCAAAAGAAATTGCCGATCGGCAAGGGCGGGAACCCCGTTGTGTGCAGGATTTTCGCCGGGCATTGGATGATAAGTCGGTGACGGCCGTGGTTTGTGCAACGCCCGACCACTGGCATGCTCTGACAACTATTTGGGCTTGCCAGGCGGGAAAGGACGTGTACGTGGAAAAGCCGATGACCCACAACTGCTGGGAGGGGCAGATGATCATTCAAGCTGCCCGGAAATATGGACGTATCGTGCAGCACGGGACGCAAAACCGATCAGCACCCTACAATATTGCAGCCGTAGAGTACATCCGATCAGGTAAGCTCGGGCAGATTTACATGTGCAAGGTGTTTAATCAAAAGTTGTGGGCTAATCATCCTGTGGTTCCGAATAGCCAGCCCCCGCCAGGATTCGATTGGGATATGTGGAACGGGCCTGCCCCAGAGCATCCGTACAATCAGGGGTTTGTCAATTACTGGAACCACCTTTGGCGATATTCCGGGGGAGACATCGCCAATGATGCCAGCCATCAAATTGACTTAGCCCGATGGCTTTGCGGGGTTGGCCATCCGAAGACCGTCTATTCCACCGGAGGCCGATGGGCAAGCGAGGGACTTGCGGAAACCCCGGACACCCAGGTGGCCGTTTGGGAGTTCGACAAGCTGCTGATGATCTTCGAGTTAACCTTGTACACACCGTACATGCTTAAGATCGATCCGGAGGTTCGCAATAGCGACCTATTCCCCTATTGGCCTCAGACCGCTACGAGAATAGAGATCTACGGCACAGAAGGACTAATGATCCTCGGCCGACACGGCGGCGGTTGGCAAGTGTTTGACCGACCGAAAAGCCGGCAACCCGTCGTCAAAGCTCAAATGTACGGGCGGTTCCCGGATCCGGAGCACAAGCAGAATTTCATCGAAGCTATCCGCACTCGAAAGCAACCTAGCGCGCCGCCCGAGGAGGCCCACCTCAGCTGCCTCCTGATCCACTATGCCAACATCAGTTATCGCTTGGGAGGAGAAAAACTTTACATCGATCCGAAAACGGATCACATAATCGACAATCCGCGGGCCATGGAACTCTTCCGCCGCAGTTATCGTCCTCCGTGGGAAATTAAAGAGCCGGTATAGCTGCCGAAAGGTGGAAACTGTAAATCCGTACATAACACGTCGAAGCCGGCGTGGTTTTGAAATCCGAGAGTTCCATGGAGTACTCAGGTTGGCCGGTGAATCTGCAAACGGGTATCAAGCTTCTTGCTCTCCGGAGAAGCATGCGTTGATCAAACTTTTCGGGTGATAATTCTGTCGACGGAGCCGGATAGGGAAGGGCCCTAGAAGTTGGAGAGTTGTTGCCGGTAGCTGGACCGAGAGATCTCTCGGCTTATTTTCACATCCACATCCGCTGCGTGAAAAGCCGTAACGTTGGCAAAAGCGTGTGACTACGAGTACTTCCGCGATCCAGACGGCATCAAGCAGAGGCGGGGTGTTCTTTCCGCCTAATTAGTCTTTATTAGTCTTTCGCAGGGGAATTGTCCGGATTTTTTTGAAAGAAAATGGTGGATCTTCTAGGGGGCACTCGCCGAGAGGCTACACACGACCATGGATGAAGAAGTTCTGGTAGTACGAAGGGAACTATTTGTTCAGTTAGGGTATTTTCAGGGATTTTGCCCCGAGGTAGATCGGTATCTTCCTGTGTTTCTTGCGGAAGGGAACTGCTTCTTTCTGCCTCGCCGGCAGGTTGAAACGGATCCATCCTACAAACAACTTATCCCTTACGTGCTGTTTCGGTACCAAAGTCCCCAGGATGGTGATCTTTTGTTCCAATATATTCGCGGCACAGGTCAGGGAGAAAAAAGGCTCCACTCCAAACGGAGTATCGGAGTAGGGGGGCATATCTGCCGGAGTGACATGGCAGACCAATCCCCGGCAGCAATTTATCGGGAGGGACTTCGCCGCGAACTTGCCGAGGAGGTGGTGCTTCAAACCTCATGGACGGAAAAATGTGTCGGGCTAATCAACGATGATGAAACCGAGGTAGGCCGGGTGCATTTGGGGGTGATCCATATTTTTGAAGTCGATCGGCCGGAGGTCTATCCCAGCGAGCCAGATTTATGGGAAGGTAGTTTTCGACCCGTGAAAGAACTCTTTGCTGAACTGCCCACCTTCGAAACCTGGTCGCAGATTTGCCTCCTTGCCCTTTATGGTGGTGATTTGTCCATTGGCTCTACAGAAGAGTTTTCACCTCGGTGTATCGGGCATTAGCCGCAAGACCTTTTCCTCCCAAACCTTTCCAGCCATGATGCTCAGAAGACCGTGGGGGGTAATGTGGATGCAAGAAGCCAGTAAGTTGTTCGGTTGTTAGGCCCCCCAATAACGACGAACTCAGTCGGAGATTGCTGTGGCCAAGGGTTGGTCGGAAAGCTTTGCAGTCTCATGAAGGGGGTATATATGAATTGCACGGTGACAGTGGCTCGGTTGTTCCTTGTCGGGATTCTCTGCCTGGTTGCCATTAGGCGGGCAGTTAGCAATCCGGAGGGGGAAGTTTTATCTGCTACGGATTCTCATATCGACGAAATCGTGCTTGTCTTCAAGACGCATTTCGACATCGGTTACACCGACATGGCCGCCAATGTGGTACACCTCTACCGAACCAGGATGATTGACCAGGCCATTGCGGTGGTGGATACAAGCCGCGTGTTGCCACCGGAACAGCAGTTCGTGTGGACTATCCCGGGTTGGCCCATGACGAAAATCCTCGAGGACTGGCCCGGTCAACGGCCGGAGCGAAAGGCCCGGATCGAGCAAGCCTTTCGCGAGGGGCGGTTTGTCGTGCATGCTTTGCCCTTCACCACACACACCGAGACCTTGGACCTTGAGGACCTGGTCTGGGGGCTCGGCTACTCCTCGCAACTATCGCGGCGATTTGGGCTTCCCTTACCGCGAGATGCAAAAATGACCGACGTACCCTGCCACAGTTGGGCAATTGTGACCATTCTAAAGCGGGCGGGGGTGGATTTTCTCCATCTTGGATGCAACGCTGGGAGCAGCTCGCCGCAGGTGCCGGTACTGTTTTGGTGGGAAGGTCCGGACGGATCCCGGCTGCTCACCATGTATTCCGAAGCGGGATACGGGACGGGGCTCGAGCCTCCGGCGAATTGGCCATTTCGCACCTGGCTTGCACTCATTCATACCGGAGATAACCAAGGCCCGCCAACCCCCGACGAAGTTCGCCGGATCCTTGAAGAGGCTAAACGCCGGTTCCCGGGTGCAAGGATTCGCATCGGCCGGCTCTCCGATTTTGCCGAGGCCATTCTCCGCGAAGGAGGAGAAATTCCTGTGGTTCGGGGGGATATGCCGGACACGTGGATTCACGGGCCCATGTCCGATCCCGTGGGATGCGGGTTGGCCCGAAAGGTGCGGCCGGCAATTAATGCAGCTCAGTCGTTAAACACTCTGCTGCGACTTTGGAAGGTACAGGTCCCTGACGCCCAGGCTGTCTTGGCCATAGCCCGGGAGAATAGCCTGCTTTATGGCGAACATACGTGGGGAGGGGCCTTGTCGTGGATCACAAGCCTTGCCCCCGACAGAAGTTCCTTTCCGTATGGAGAAAAATTTCGGCTCGATTTAGCCCGGGGCCGTTTCCAGCGATTGGAGGAGTCCTGGAAAGAACACACAACATACATCGAAACTGCCCACGCTCAGATTAGGACTGTGTTGGAGGGGTATCTGCGGTCTCTGGCAGAGGCTGCCGGAGTCTCGGGGCCGCGGATTGTGGTGTTTAATCCCCTCCCTTGGAAGCGAAGCGGGTTAGTCACGGTCGTCTGGAAGCATGGCCCCTTAACAGGTTTAAAGCCAACGGAGGGCGGTCCTCCTGCGGCGTGCACGCTGGAAGGGCAAGTCCTCCGCTTCGTTGCCTCGGACGTCCCAGCTTTGGGTTATCGCACCTATATACCCGCTCAAAACGCCTCTTTGCCAGCCTTCCGGGTCGATCCCCAAGCCGTCACAGTGGAAACCCAAAATTTCAAAGCTACCTTAGACCCAAAGCGGGGTTGTGTCCGTTCTTTGATCGACAAACGCTCGGGGCGAGAGTTGGTCGACTCTTCGGCCCCGCACGGATTCGGGCAATACCTGTACGAGCGGTTCGATGCCGATCAGGTTGCCGCTTATGTTCGCGACTATGTGAAAATCCGGGCCGACTGGGCGATAAATGAGCTTGGCAAACCACCAATGCCCCCTGCCACCGAGGTACCTTATCATGCTGCTTCTTCCACCCACTGCAGCCTCCATTTCGAAGACAGACCGTACGAAATTGTAGCGGTCATGCATGCACCGGCCGATGCCGGGGTTCCCCACGCCGTTACCACGCGGTTGGTCCTCTATTCGGAGCTTCCTTATGTCGATCTGGAAGTGACCATTCACGACAAGGCTCAGGATTCGTGGCCAGAGGCGTGCTGGATTTGCTTACCGTTCCAAGTCCAACAGCCGCGATTCCAACTGGGCCGATTGGGATCGATCGTGGATCCTGCCCGGGACCTTGTGCCTGGGAGCAATCACGATCTCCTTTGGCTTAGCACGGGTCTTTCTATTATGGCCTCAGATGGTCGGGGAGTGGGTCTATGCCCTATAGACCACCCCTTGGTAAGTCTCGAACGGCCAGGCTGTATGAAGTACTCCCCTGTTTTCGTTCCTAGCAAAGCGTGGGTGTATGTGAACTTTTTCAACAACCACTGGACGACCAACTTCCGCATGTGGAATGGAGGCACATGGACCTCGAGAGTACGGATCTGGGCAGTGGAGGAGGATGATCCGGCCAGGGGAGTAATCCAACCTTCTGTGGAGGCTTTAAACCCATTGATTGCAGCTGCCGCCACGGGAGAAGCCGGTCCGCTGCCCCCTGCAAAGACCGGCATAGAAGTTTCCTGCCGCGGTGTTCTGCTTGGCTTTTTCGGACCGAATCCCGAGGGGCCCGGCACTTTGCTTCGTCTTTGGGAAGCCGCGGGGGACTCTGGGCTTTGCGAGATCCGCTTGCCGGAAGAAATAAGTGTCGCGGAAGCGGTACCCGTAGATCTCCGCGGTCGACCTGTGGGTTCGCCCATTCCCGTTAAGAATGGAAGGTTGCAATTTACGTTGGAGAAATTCGCCCCTGTAAGCTTTTTGCTGCCAGCGGGTATCCCCGGGGCAACAGATCACCTTGCCCAATAATGCAGGGAGGGCACCAATGGAGTAGCCGCAGCCCTTGAGGGTAGGAGAATCTCCGGCCCCTTGTTGTAGTCCTTTCCTTGCTACCTTAGCCCCACATCTTGGAGGCATGGCCTCCGTGCAATGGGTGGTCGAAATCCTGCGGCCGGTTTTGATCGAGGAGGGACCGTCTTGGATTATCCCGCAACGATGGCAGTTGACGTAGGACCGGAGAGATAGGAGAAACAAACCGGCTTTTTTCCCTTGCTCTGCCGGTACTCCATCATGGGGCACCCAGAGGGAACACTGGGCTTAGATCCATGCACGGCTGAGCCGGCACTCCATCACGGGAAATCCGGCCGAAAGCGTTATGGCAGTCTCTTCAAGATGCACTTCCTTCTGGCCTTCCCCTCCCGCCGAGAAAAGACAAAGGATATGTTAGGAGAAGAGCAAAGTATTCCTGTGCGGAAGCACCCCGCCGGCCCAAGCTTTTTGTAACTCTATACCCCTCGAAAACCCGTTTTGGCCTCCAAATTACTCTCAACAACCAGTCTCACCCACAGGGGGCACCGAACGACCGCAAACTGTGCCCTTCGGCTGGCAAACCAGCCAAAAGGCTTTCAAGCACTTGAGGGCTTGTTTGAAGCCGCGACGGTGACGGTCCAAAGAAAAACTTCGGCCGACTCCAAGGAACCCGACTCACGGCCGACGACCCGAGCTACCGCCGAACCGGCTGGTAGAACCCTGCGGGGATGTTCCCGGCTGAAAACCGGGGCCTCCGGAGAAACCCCCGGGCCGGAAAAAGCCGGGACCGCCGCCTGGGAAGCCGCCGAATCCACCGGTTCCGCCGAAACCAAACCCTCCTCGGAAGAATCGACCACGATCCGAGCTTCCGGAGCTTGTCCCCGTAGAGGTGGAACCAAGCGAGCCCCCTGTGGGAGTGCTCCGTCCGATCGTGACATTATCTCCCAACATCGCCCGGACTGCTTGCTGGACTGCTTCGGGATTAGCCCTCCGGACGACCACCACCTGTGTGGCCTGAGGCGGTTTGGCCGCAGCCGCGTCCAGCTCCTCAATTAACTGTTTCACTTCCTGGAAAAGCGGTTCAGGAGCAGCAACAATCACGGAATTCGTTCGGGTATCCACACCGATCGAAAGCCGCTGGGTTTGTTCAACACTACTTCGCCGGCCAGTCGTTCCCCCGCGGCCTCCCCGTAAAGCTTGAAGCATCTGCATGAACTCCTGGGGATTGGGAGGCCCACCACGCCCCTGTTGCGAGCCTGCCGTAATCAACCGATCCTGATAGACCTGGCGAACAATTTCCGCAACCTCCGAGGCTTGCATGTTGTAAACGGGTACTACCCGGGGCCTCGGCTGAGCTAAAACTTCTTCCGGACTTTCCTTTTGATCCAAAACTTGGAGGAGCTGGTCAATGATTTCCAAATCCACGGGAGTTGCCTGAACGATCAAGGCATTCAGCCGAGGATCGGGGGTGATCCGCAAAGTACCGCTCGGGGTAATCGTTCCCCCACCACCCCCCAAAAGCGAACTGACAATGCCGCCACCAATTTCCCCAAAGGCTGCGGTAGCCAGGTCCCGAACCATAGTGCCCCCCGTTCCCCCCGAACTCCCCGCCAAGGTGCCCCCACCAAAGATCTGATCGAGCACTTCCGCCACTGCTTCGGCTCGAGCATGCTTCAGATAGAAGATCGTAAGCTGAGGCCCAGAATTCACTTGGCTTGCCATCATCCGGATCAGCTCTTCGAGCAAGTCGAGGGCCTGTTGGTCTTGGGAGGCAATCACCAATCCGTTCGGACCAGGAGCAATGATCACCGGAGGTGGCGAGCCTTCATCTGCTTTCGGTAATGCACTTCCCTCTGAACCTGGAACCGCACTCTTAACTCCCGCCTCCTCCGATCCTTGCACGGGCCGAGTATCTGCAAGCCTACGTGTTGCCTCATCACCCTCGGAGTTGTTTTCCGAATTGTGCTCAGCCGGCAAAGGAGCCACAGAACCGCCATTTACTCCATCGCCGGCCGGATCTTCTCCCCTGGACTCTCCTGCCTCCAAACTAATCAACCGGAACCTTCTTTCTTCTGGAGAAGCATTATGTTGGTGAGCCGCGAAAAATACTGAGCCAACACCCCGCCGGGTTTGGACCCATTGATCTTTCCCACCCTCAACCTTTGCCGAGGGTTCCTGGAGTGGGACTTCCTCCTGAGGCAGAGGCTGTGGTTGCACCGGGAGAGGAACCACTTCGTGGGGCCCCTCCGGCATTACCCCAGGGACAGGCCATGGCCCACCAGCACCTTCCGGTGCCTCTTGGAAGGACCACCACGGAGGCAGGCCTGACGCCCCAGGGGCAGGAGCCAAACCTTGGGGCGGGGGGCCAAAACCCCGGCCCTGATCTGGAGCGAATTCTCCACCGGGGGAAGGAGTGGTCTGAGGGATCGCTTCAGAAGGAGCTGCCGATGGCCTACCCACGGCTCCCTCCCCTCCAGGGACCGGCACCATCCAGCCGGGCGGAATAGCACCTGGTCCAGTCCCGATCGCTCCCTCCCCAGGTATACGACTTTGAATGAAACTTGGCGACCCCACTACCCGGATGGCATTGCCCCGTAGCGTGGGCCAAATTTGCTCCAGTCGCTCCACAATCTGTCGGGCCTGAAGCCCGTAAATGGGCAAGACCCTCACCGTGCCACCTTGGCTACCCACTTGCCCACCTTCCCCGGATTCGCCCATCTTTTCCAAAAGCGAGCGAACTAAGGCCAACTCTGTCTCCGTGCCTCGTACCAGTAACTGTCGGGCTAAGGAATCCACCTCCACCTTCACATTGGTCTTACCATCTTGGCCAGCAAGAAGCTTCGTTATGGCTGTTGCCGCAACCTGAGGATCCAACCGCCGTAGCGGAATCACTTCCAGCCGAGTCCCTTGCTGACGCATTTGCTCCAAAGTTGCCCGAATAGTCGCATGTTCACTTGGCCGGGCCAAAGCGATGAGATTGCCCGTCTTGGCATCGGTGGCCAGGCGAACACCAGGAGAACCGGCAAGAAGGGTTTGCATCACCTGAAGAACGGTCTGCGGATCTGCAGGAGCAACTTCGTATACTTCAAGCTGCAAGGAACTTTCCACACCCCGGCCGGAACCCTCAGGACCAGGAACGTCGATCGCTTGCAAAATGTCGGCAACCTGCCGCACGCGATTGGCCTTTCCTGCTACAAAAAGCCTCATGCCCAAAGTATCCACCGCCAACCGCAACGAACCATCTGGGGCAATAAACTGATCCGCGGGAATTCCCAACAGCTGCCGCAGGACAGCCAAGGCCTCCTCGGGGGTAATGTGCTTTAAGGCAAACACCTGCATCGCTTCGATCACACCCCCTTCGGGACTATCCGCCCGGGCGAGGACCTCCCGTATCATCCGGAGTCTACCTGCCGTATCAGTGATCAAAAGCTGCTGGGCTTTGGGAAGCACGACCACGGACCCCTGCGGGCCGAGGAGATTCCGAATCTCCTGCTGGGCTTCCTCGGCGGTTAGGCGGCTGAGACTCACCAAGATGCTAACCAGCTCGTGCTCTCCACGGTTTGCCAGTTCGGATTCCGGCACAATAGGCACCAAATTCGGAGGAACACCATCCTCCAAGTTCACGAGGATCAACATGTTTCCGCGACGAACCAGCACATAGCCCTTGGTGAGGAGCACACTGTTGATGAGATCAATGGCTTCAGCCACCGTATAAGCCCGCCGGTCGGAATAGTTGAACGTGCCATGTGGAGGACCTTCCATCACTAATGACAGCCCTGCCTGGCTAGCGAGCCATTCCAGGACGTTGGTCCACGGCTGGTATTTAAAATTGAAGACAAGCCGCGGTTCCTCCTGAGGTGGTTCTTTTCCTGTCCCTGGGGGCTGGGGTAAGGGCGAAGGTTGGATGGGAATTACGGCCGGCCCTCCCGGACCGATAGCTTGCGGGGGACTTACACCCGGGGCAGGACCCATCGGCGGCATCGAGGGCCGCACACGTTCCTGCTCCTCTGGCGGCCGAACAACCTGAGGGATCGGAGGTTGAGACGTGGGCTGCCCGAGACCTTCCGGGGGCGAGATTCTCTCTTGAATTGCCTGGCCTTCCTCAGTTCTTGCCGGGGGCTCGCCGGCCTGAGGTAATGTCTCAGCCGCTTTGCCCTGCTGTGCAGTCTCTGGTTGCTTTTCTGATTCATCAGTAATCGGAGGACTGCTTTGCTCCATTGCCTCTGGGGTTGTTGGCCCGGGTTGGGTGGCATCTTCGGTTTCAGGCTGAGCTGGGGGCATACCCTGGTGAGACGTCTCGGCCGGTGGTCCCGCCGATCCCGCCTCCGTCATCGGGCCCGCGGGAGGATTTTCAGGCAGTAGTCCCGCGGGTTCAGCCGCCTCAGAAGGAACTGGAAGGGCTGATGGAGTCGGTTGCGGCATCCCTTCGGAACCGGCTTCTACTCCCGCCGATGCCGGTTCTCCTCCCTCCGGAGCCCGGCCGGCACTCTCAGCCCCTCGTTGTGCCCCCGAGGATTCGGCCTTGGAACCCTCTCCGAGCTGCATCTCCGCGGACTGGGAATCCTCTGGGACCTCTCCGCCGACTGGTGATCCGCCCATCTCATCCTGCTGCTCACTCCCCTCCGGCAAAGAAGAGACTCCGACATCCCCAAGCCCTTCAGGGACGTTCGGAACTGTGTTTAGCCCTCCTAGCCTGTCAGTGGTGCTCTCAGTGTGCAGAGCAGTACTCGCGGTACTTAAAGAACTATCCATGGCGAGGAGCATTCCGCGATTTTCCGCCCCCAGAAATGCAACAGCTGCCAAGAGGAGGAAAGCCTTAAGGACCATTGGTCGGCCCCGTGCAAAATCCAGCAAGAAGATAAACTTCTTCATCTTTATTCCCTCGAATGAGATCCAACTCGAGATCTCTGGCCTGCGATTTTCCCCGTAGCTCATAGCTGCCGGCTTGCCTAGCGATCGGCGACGTCTTTCTTCACCCTCATTATTCCGGTTGGTCCGAGCCGGGATTAGGTTCGTGGTTCGGAATCCCCACGCCCAACCAAATTTTTTTGAAAGACCGCCTTCAGCGGGGATATGCAGCTTGGTCTGGTGGATGCTTATGTTTAGGTCATTGGGAGGGATTGCTTTCCGGCAGGAAAAGCCGCGGGCAGCCCCTCCTTAGCATCTAACCCCCCATGATAGTCGCAGGTTTCGAGAGAAGCTACCGAATGCCTTCGTTCACTCAGTAAATTAGTTTTATCCCTTCCGGCTTTATTCCTCCCGGGCATCGACTTTTGGAGGTCAGCCAAGCCGAAGATCTGCTCTAAACCCGAGAAAAGCAGTCCTCCCCGCCATTGTTTTTGGGAAACCAGGCGAAGACTCCCTATTTTTCCGACACCTGAAATGCCCAAGCCCCTGGCCCGGAACTCGTTAAGAGGGATCACCTTGTTTACCCATTAGGAGCGACCACAGCCTCCACCCCACTTCATGAGCCGGTAGGGCCGAGTTCCCCGGTAACTTTCTGATCTCGTGGACTGGAGGTGTTTACCGCTGCAAATTGTTCACGCTTTTTCAGAACTTCTGCCGGATCATTTGATCCAGCGAATTGAATGGACAATCACAGGTTGAATTGGTGTCCGCTCGAATTGTTCCGTATCATGGACCGGGACGCTGGCGATCTTGTCCACGACTTCCATCCCCTGAATGACCCGGCCAAACACGCAATAACCATAGTCTTCAGGAGGAACACTTCCTGAACCTCCAGGGCGTGCCTCCCCAGAAACACCGGGCCGGTGATCGTAAGCAGGATTATCCCTCACGTTGATGAAGAAGATGCTGGTTGCACTATGGGGATCGGCCGGATCACGGTACATGGCCACTGTTCCCCGGAGGTTTTTCAAACCATTGTGGGCTTCGTTTAAGATAGGGGGACCGGCCTTGATCGGCTCTCCACGCACGGTGTAGCCACCCCCTACGATCACCACTTTCGGAAAAACTTGGTGGATAATTGTTTGGTCATATTGGCCTCGCTCAACATAGTTCAAAAAGTTCTCTGTAGTAATGGGGGCTTTTTGCCGGTCCAATTCGATTAGAAAGGATCCAAAATTGGTGTCCACTTGTACTACCGGATTAGAAGAAACCTGGGGCCCTGCCGCTGAGGTACCCAATTGGGGAAACGAAAGACTTGGAAACGTTTGCCCCGCCGA